>SKER01001997.1_pt1 | contig 14712 bp, 11 predicted proteins | sample 4826961 | NCBI WGS metagenome assembly SKER01 (sample SAMN11008804, study PRJNA524170) | human gut metagenome | biome: Human fecal sample; material: Feces; isolation source: fecal sample from pouch patient p47 | host: Homo sapiens | place: Israel: Tel-Aviv | collected 2016-11-16 | reverse complement strand
GGTCGGGCTCGGTCACCAGCTCGATGAGCGGCGTCCCGCAGCGGTTGTAGTCGATGAGCGACTCGGTGGCTGCGGTGATGCGGCCCTCCTCGCCACCCAGGTGGTTCATCTTGGCGGCGTCCTCTTCCATATGGATGCGCAGGATGCGGATGGGAACGCTGTAGCTGCCGTCCTCATGGCGCTGCGGCAGCGAGAGCTCGTCTGCGCTATAGCCCGCCATGTGGATGGCGCTTTCGGGCATCTGCTCGTTCATGCTGGTGGAAAGACCCACGGCATTGGCGCTGGCGCTGGCAAGACTCTTGGCCTCGTCCTCTCCAAAGGCGCATTCCGGGCGCTCGGCGGCGCCGCGTCCCGTAACCTCCAGATCAAGATGGCCGTGCATGCAAAACGCTATAGGGCCTTGGGTGGTCTGGAAGTTCTTGGCCATATCGGGATAGAAGTAGTGCTTGCGGTAGAACATCGAGTGGCGCTGAATCTCGCAGTTGGTGGCGAGACCGGCCTTGACAATGCTCTCGATGGCGCGCTTGTTGGGCACCGGCAGGGCGCCGGGCAGACCCAGGCACACCGGACACACGTTGGCGTTGGGTTCGTCATCGTGGCTGAGCTTGCAGTTGCAGAACATCTTGGTATCGAGTGCGGTGAGCTCGGTATGGATCTCGAGGCCGATCACGGCCTCCCAATCCTGTAAAACCTCGGAGAGCTCCTTCATTACAGCTCGCCTCCCTTCCCGGCAAAATCGGGCGCGACAGACATGCCCCCGGCAATGCTGCGCTCGAGCGCGCGAGCGAACGTGAGCAGCTGACGGTCCTTGAAAGCAGGACCCACCAGCTGGGCAGATACAGGCAGATGGGTATCGGCGCCAAGACCCAGCGGAACCGAGATGCCACCGTTACCGCAGATGTTGATCGAAATGGTGTACAAGTCCGAAAGATACATCTGGGTGGGGTCGGAGATCTCACCAAACTTGAACGCCGTGCGCGGGCTTGCGGGCATGAGGATGGTATCGACCTGCTCGTACGCGCAGTTGTAATCCTGCGTGATGAGGGTGCGCGCCTTCTGGGCCGCGTAATAATACTTGTCATACACGCCCGAGCTCAGCAGGTAGGCGCCGAGCATCTGGCGGCGCTTGGCCTCCGCGCCAAAACCATGGGCGCGGGAAAGCGAGCTCTGGTCGGTGAGGTTCGCACAGCCCTCTTCCTGATAGCCATAGCGAATGCCGTCAAAACGGGCAAGATTGGAGAACGCCTCGGCAGGACCGATGACGTAGTAGGCGGCGATGGCGGCATCGAGATGCGGCAGGTCAACCTCAACCAGCTTGGCACCTTGAGCCTCCAGCTCGTGAGCAGCGCGCTCAACAGCCTGCTTGACCTCGGGCGTCAGACCTTCTGCCTCCATAAAGGACGGGATGATGCCCACGCGCTTGCCCTCGATGTTGTCCTCGAGATGCTCAAGGAAATCGACCGGGCAGTCCTGGCTCGTGCAGTCATATGGGTCGTGACCGGCACCCACCAGAGCATTCATGGCAAGGGCAACATCCTCGACCGTACGGCCAAAGGGGCCCACCTGGTCAAGCGAGGAGCCAAAAGCCACCACGCCGTAGCGCGAAACGGCGCCGTACGTAGGCTTGAGTCCCACGACGCCGCACAAAGACGCCGGCTGGCGAATGGATCCGCCCGTGTCGGAGCCAAGCGAAAGCGCGACCTCGCCCGCAGCGACAGCGGCGGCAGATCCGCCCGAGGAGCCGCCAGGCACGCGTTCGGTATCCCAGGGGTTGTTCGTGCGATGGAAGGCAGAACTCTCCGTGGAGGAGCCAAACGCGAACTCATCCATATTGGCCTTGCCCATGGGCAGGCAGCCGGCCTGGAGCATGCGCTGGACGCAGGTGGCGGTGTAGACGCTCTCGTAGTTCTCGAGCATGCGCGATGCGCAGGTAGTGCGCGTACCCACGAGGTTCATGTTGTCTTTGATAGCCAAGGGCACGCCCGCAAGCGGGGGCAGGGCCTCGCCAGCAGCGCGAGTGGCGTCGACGCGAGCGGCGGCATCAAGTGCGAGTTCGGGGGATACCTGCAAAAAGGCCTGGACGGCGCCGTCACGCGCCTCAATGGCATCGAGCGATGCGTGCGCTACCTCGGTAGCAGTGAAGTCGCCTGTAGCGACACCGGCGGCGATCTGGGCGGCGGTCAAAGAATCGATATTCAGCGCCATTACTCGCTCTCCCCCTCTCCCAGGATGGACGGAACGCGGAAGTAACGATCGCGTGCGCTCCCGGCGTTTTCGAGCGCCACGTCGAGTGGCAGATCGCGCGCGGGCTCGAGCTCGTCGTCTCCCATCACGTTGGACAGGCTTCCAATAGGATGGAACGTGGGCTCCACGTCGGGCAGGTCATATTGAAGAATGGGCTCGAGAATGCTCACAGCGTTGTTCATGTACGCAGTCATCTCGGTTAGCTCATCATCGGTTAGCGCAATCTTGGCGTATTCGGCTATTCCCCGAACATCCTTCTCGCTGAGTGCCATAGGCGCTCCTTCCATGCACAGTTTGACCGCACCAGTTTACAACATAAGGTCTAGTAAGAAGCTGTAGGCCATATAGCAGCGCTTATACAAAAGATAAGCCGCACAAAACCGAGCAAGCCGAGCGCTTGGGACGCTGTTGGGACTGAGAATCGAGCAGAATCGGTAAACAAAAGACCCCCCGCACCAATATGATGCGAGGGTCTTTCGGGAGAGGGGTCAATATCAATGAGTGAATGCGTACAGCAGGAATATGCAGTAGAAGAAGCACGCCATGCCGGTGAGGCACGCAGCCACATATAGCAGGTCGTACTTATCCACGGAACAGGCCCTTCTCGAGAGCCGCGCCGAGGGCCCTGGACGTGTCGTTGCCGTAGATGCCGTCGACATCGAGCTTGGTCCCGAGCTTTGCGTTCAGGAAGCGCTGCAGCGCCTTGGTCGTGCCTTGTCCGAAGTGGCCGTCGATGCCGTTCGGGTCGAAACCGCGAGCCTTGAGGAACCTCTGCAGGGCGGTAACCATCGGGGAGCCGCCGCTGCCTCGCGCGGTCACAGTGATGGCCCACAGGATGGTCTTGCAGTTATAGGAGCGCTGCCCGCTGATGATGCCGTCGACGTACTTGCAACCGAGCTGCTTCTGCCATTCCTTGACCATCAGCTGACCAGTCCAGTTGAGGTCTCCGAGGTCGAGCTTGGACGCGGTGGCAGCGGGCGTGCCGCTCGCTCCGGTCCACTCCGGGCGGATGACCATCTGCACGACGCTCCAGGAGCGGGTGCGTGGCGCGACGCTGCCGTTGTTGGTGTTGAATTCCACGGTCTGGATACCCTTGGCACCCAAGTTGATGTCGACAACTCCGACATGATCGGAATAACTCATGTCATTGATGTTGCCGTCCCAGCGGAAAAGGACGATGTCGCCTTGGCGGGCATCTCGCCTGTTGACCACTCGGCGAGCCCTGCGCGCGGCCTCGCGGATGGTTCCGCATCCGGCGGTAGGAAGACCGGGGGCTGCTTGGCGAACTTGGTCGAAAGACCAGCTCTGGCCCATGGCGCAGAACGCCACGCCGTTGGTACCGAACCACGGGTTGCCCGTCTTCTTGGCGTACCACCTGCCGTAGATGGTACCGGGCTGCGGGTCGGTCCATCGGCTGTACCCGATTTGCCCGCGCTCGACGGCTAAGAGCTGTGCCGGAGTCGCCATGCTACATCAGCTCCAAAGGCTCGCAGATGTCCTCTGGGCCGTCTCCGTCATAACCTTGGCCACCATTCCAGCTGAGGGCCTTCTTGAGCCTCTCAAACTCCTCATCGGTGAGTTCTACGGTCTGCTCTTCGTCACTCATGGCTATGCCCCCTTCTTCTCGTCTTCAAAGAGCCTGAATAACGGGGAGTCGCGCAGCTCCGGATATGCTTTCGCTGCGTTTTCGAGAATCGAGCCGACCTCCATGACGATCACGTAGCCGCTCACTACGACGGTCGTTACGCCACTGAATGGAAGGCCCGCGACATGACTGCAGGCCGCCTCGAGGATGACGCTCAGGGCCATGATGCAGATGGTGATGAACTTATGGCCAAGGCCCACGCGCATGACCGAGGAGGAGAAGCTTCCCGTGATGAGCGACTGCGAGAAGCCAACGACGATGTCCAGGGCCATGAGGACGAGCGCCGTCCCGATGGACCAGACCTCCGGCTCTGCGAGCTGGATAATGGATTCCATCCTTCTTCGTTCCTTTCGGTTGGATTTGTCCGTTCGCTCGCATCGTATGGTCTCGTCAGATTCCGCTCGTGCTAGGAAGAGGCACTCAGGCTGCCGTCAGCCCTATATGTGTAGATGGCAGCGTTGCGTGGCGATCCCGAGGAGTCATACGCCTTCACGATTCCGGTTTTCGGTGCGCCAGTCGCGTCGTACACAACGATCGTTGGACACACATACAGTCGGATCGTCGTGGTTGCCTCGGGGTACGTTCCGTACCACTCGTGACGGCAGTGGCACACCACATCCAGATAGCCGCCTTCTCGCCCGGTGTAGTCTGAGGGGGTGAACGTAAACGACTCACTTCTCCCAGCCGTGTTGTCCCTATCGCCTGTCTTGATTGTCTTGCCGCCAGTAGTAATCAGGAAGTTCCACATCCACGCGTTATTCGCAGCGCCCGGAACGTCCGTGAGCGTCAGCGTGACCTGCTCTCCATAGCAGACCGCTGTCTTGTTCGAGACCGCTTTGATCGAGTGCTGAGGCGCCGCGATCTTCGGTATCGTGATGGTGCCTTTTACGATTCCCTGATAGACAGTCGGATTCAGGTCGCGGTACTGCGTGTAGCACGTAATCGTGTAGTCCCATCCCCAGCGCCTTGGGAAATTTGGCGAGTTCCTCTGGCCGCCGTCCGGCTTTTTCGCAGTCTTGTTCCATCGCGGATGGCTCTTCGTCGAAGTCGCTCCAGCTCCACCTGGATTGTTCGACGCTGCGTAGTTTCCAACGATGATGTCGAATCCCCACGCATCGACGATGTCGGCCCAAGAGTAGCCGACCATTGCTGCCTGGATGCCATAGTTGTTCCACACGTTGGACGTCGTGACGCTCAGGCTGCACCTGGTCGTTCCCGCGTGACCGCCAGGCTTAGCGCAGACTCCGCCTTCCCAATATGCCATCGGCTACCCCCTAGAGCATCTTGATATAAATCGACCCCGGTGCACCAGTTGCCGGGGCATCTGACTCCCCTACCGTGATGCCAAGATTGGCCAAGGCGTCCACTGCAGAGGCCGCGCCTGTGCCTCCATTCGCGATCGGCAGCGTTCCGGTGATGTCGCCGGCGTCATGGCCATGAGACTTCGGCGCGAACAGCGAAGTGAACTTCTCCTTGGCTTTCGCCCAGAAGTACGTGAGGCCGGTTGAGTTGAGATACCTGTCCGCCGTGACCTGCGAGTCGGAGACGATACTGTCGATGTCGTTCGTGGTCGTTGGGTCGATATGGCTGCTGGTGCCGCCAAGCAGCTCCCACTTGGAGTCGATGAGCATCCACTGGTCGTATGCGTCCTCATCGCTCGCGCCGTTGAGCATGGGCGTAAGGTACATGACGCCGTCTTTCCCGACGAGCGTCGGGACGTTGTGCAGGCCGTCAACCGTGTCGACCTTGTATTCGGATGCGGAGCACACGTGGTACGTGGGTCCGTGTGCGGCCGCGTTGTTCTGGGCCTGGTCGGTGTTGTTCTTGAGCTGGTCCGCCGCGCGCTTCTTCTCCGCCTCGACCCTTGCGGACTCGGCTGCGACGCGTGCCGTCTCGGCGCTCTTGCGGGCCTCCTCGCTGGAGACGCGCTGCTGCTCTGCCGCTGCGCGTGCGCTCTCGTCAGTTGTCACCTTGTCGTTCACTGTCTTCACGCCGTCAGTGAGCGTCTTGATGATCTCGGCTTCATTCGTCTCGATGGCCGTCTTGCAGTTGTCCACCATGTCGTTGTACGTCGCCATTCGCTTGACATCTCCGGCGGCGAACGCCATGTAGACGCTGGTGCCGTCTTTGGCGGCAGGGTCGTCGTCCTGGACAACGGCCCACTCACCGGCGAGCATCTTGGTTTTGTCGAAGTTGTCGTATGATCCCCTGCGCATCTGGATGGCCATGTGTACTCCTTACATATCGTAGATAATTGGGAGAGGATAAAAGGCGTCTGACGTCGGTGTAATTACTTCGAGCTTTGCCATGAGCCCACCGACGAAGTACATAAGGACGTTCTTCATCGAGTTGCCGTATACGAATGGCAAAGATAGGCAATAGCTGCTGTAGTGGTCCCTGAGCACACTGGTGAGGTTCTCCGCTGTAAGCACCTTGTCTCCAGGCGTAGAGATGTTGGCTGACGGCGATGCCACTGAGTAGAAGAAATCGATTGCCTTAATCTTGCCAGCGACAGGATTTCCGCTGCCGGGCCCGATTGTGAGTTGCGCGTTCCCGTCCTCCCCCTTTGTTATGCCGATTGAAAATTCGCCATATGGCGAGTCGTGGGACATGTATGCGGATGGGATTTGGTCGAACTCGTGCTCTTCGATGCTCGTTTTGAACGTCTCGTGTGGGTTGTTTCCCCTGCGCCACTTAATCGTGTAGCCGAACCGGATGGCATATTTGCCGGAAGAGCTCTTGTAAAAGACCTTCTCGTAGGGAACTCCGAGCGAAAAGCTCACTGGCTTAGCATCCGGTTTACCGGATGTATTTTCAAACAGCACGCCGTCGTATGCAAAAGTGCAGAAGGTCTTAATGGAGTATGGGATGTAAGAAATGCCGAGCATCGGTCTCTGTCCAGAAAAAAATCCGATTTGTCTTCCGTCGATCAATAGATGCGCCTCAGAGTTGCCGATTCCCATCATGTTCTTAATCGACACCCTATTTGCATCTAGCGTGCCAGTCGTGATGTAGTCGGCGTTTAGCCCTATGGTGTAGATGCGGTTGAGCACGGCATCTCCGCTTGCGGACAGCCCGGTGGCATACGTCTTTCCCCCGTCGGTTGAGATTCCGATAGCATCAGATGTTATCTTGTAGATGACTTTCGAGTCTGCTAGCCCGGGCTTGTCGTGCAGGTAAAATACGGCGCTGCCGTCCTGTTGCACCTTGGTCGTGGTATAGAGACCGCTGGCCTTGCCAAGCTTCTCTCCGAGAGACTCTATGGCCATGTCACGAGACGAAAGCTGTTTGTTCATCTCGTTCCTCGCAGCAACGAAAGCGGACGTGACGGCGCCTGCATTAGCCGCGCTGTTCCTGCTCGCCGACTTGGCGTCGCACGATACGGTCATACCTCCGTTGAGCGTCATCTTCACGCTCGTTGCGTATGAGATATACGTGTTCTGAGCACGGTCTACCACGAGAACTGGGTCACCAGCCTCAAGCGTCGGGTCGAGCACGTGCTTACCGGAAAACGGCCTGAACCTCATGCCGACGACCCTCTTTGCGATGATCGCTGCGAACTCAGCTGCCCTGCCATACGAGATGAGCGGGTTGTTGGCGATAGCCAGCACATATCCCTCCGAGCCAAACAGGGAGGTTTCTCCGGTTCTCGGTGTACCCTCAGTCACGACCTCGTTCTGAGCGGTCACGCGGATGCCGGTGACAACGACATCGTCTGTGTACACGGTGAGAGAGCTGAAAATCGACAGCACACAACGCCTGCTCTGGTTCTCGAAGCTTCCAGAATCGACAGAGTTTCCTGACGAGTAGTCGATGAAGTCTCCGCCGTCGGCGGAATCTCCGCTGCCATATGGTTTCGCATCGTCGAAAACTCCGCCGTCGAGCCAGCCCTCGCCCTCGAACGCAGACGTGTCGTACCACGACAGCTCAAGCCCATTCTGATTCACTCTCGCGAAGTTGCCGGTCGCCTGCGCAACGTACCCGATTACCGCAAGGCACGTGGCTCCCTGTTGAATCGATTTAAGGCTGAAATCGACGTCTGAGTTTGCGAATTCAGCAGGTGGAAGCACTTTGCAGAACGAGCATATGGATTGAACCAAGTGAATGGCATTGCACGAATCCTGCGGTAAAGCGGCAGACACCTCAGCAAACGGCGTCTCGAACAGACTCATTCTGTCAAGAGCGTCTATCTTGATGGTCCCGCTATATGAATCAGGCTGATCAACTATGAACAACCCGAGAGATACCCACTCTATAGTCCCGTCACCGAGTTGCTTTCCCGCTCGAACGGTTACCTTCGCATCGGTGAAGTCGAACTTGTCGAACCTGCCGTCGCGGTTATTGAGCGTCAGGGAAAGCTTGCCGATGATAGCCGATCCGATGTTGAACGAACCTGCAACTGACGTTGATTGCTCGACAGAGCATGCCGATATGTCGTCTCCAGAAAGCTCGACAATCTGGTTGTTAAACAGCTTTACACGCGCTTCGACGAGCATCGTGCTGTTGTCGGCCATTGCCCTCTTGAAGGCATTGCTTGCAGCGAGCATTTGTTACCTCTCGATCAGGTCGAAGGACAGGGACTCGTACCGGATACCGTCGACCCAGTAGTAGAAGAGCGGGGCCGTGCGGTCTCCGACGTAGAAGCAGCGCGTCTCCATCTGGCCGTCGAGCGCGTCCCAGAAGCGCACATAGAAGTACTCGGGGTTGACGGCCTTGAGAATCTTGCTCGTATCTGCGGCAGTGAGTCCGGACCACTTGAGCTTGAGCTTTCGCTTTTGGCAGATGCGCTGCTTGTACATGGTGGCTGACGCGTCCATGACGCGCCCCGCGTCGCTCGCGGAGACGTCCTGCAGCCCGTACTCGAGCGAGGACGGGTCCGGAGTGATCGCCTTCGTGCTGTCGGCTGACGTGCCGATGTAGAGAACTGCCATTGCTACCCCAAATCCAAGACTCCGCGCCTGGCTAGGCTCGCCTGCCCCCTCATCGTCGCCCTAGCGAGCTCTTCCTCGCCTGCTTTGAGAACGATGACGGTATCGCCCTGCTGCTGCGCGGTGCCGACTCCGTTAGTGGTGACGAGCGACTGGATCACGGCGCGCGTGATGACGTCCGCCACCCGCTCAGTGTCGGCCCTGTCTCCGGTCCACGCGTGCGAGGCAGTTTTCGGCGCGGCCATGCGGTATGCAGAGGCACCCGAGAAGTCCGCGTTCGCTGCAATCATCTCAGTGCCGCTGAGAGCCGATTTAACGCCTTCGATGTCGATATTCGACTGGACAGCCGCACCGTATGCGGAACCGACCTTAGAACCGATTTTGATGGCCTCGGCGGTAGTGTCGAGCGCCTTTGTAGCGACAGAGCGAGCGGAATCGGAGACCTTGGACGCGTAGTCCATCATGCCGTCTGCAAGACCCAGGCTGACATACATTCCGATCTCAGCAGTGGCCTTTGAAGGCGAATGGATCCTAAAGGCCCTCCTGAGCATCGAAATGACGTTGCTCGCAATGCTCGCTGCGGTCCTGTAGATGGTACCGGCTGTGCTCGCGAGACCGTTGTTGAATCCGATTCCGACGTTCCTGCCCGCACCGTGAGCCGCGTTGTACTTACCGCCCATTCCGCTTACGGCGCTGTTGGCGACGCTTTTGCCGGTTGCCGACGCGTTTGTACTGGACAGGCCGGACTTGAACGCGCTGCCGATCGATACGCCCGCGCTCCTAGCCGCCGACGTCCCTCCCCTGAGGCCGTTTGCCACTGACGTGGCCGCGCTCCTCGCGGTGGCGACAGCTGCGCTCACACCGGATGACAGGCCGGACCTGAACCCGGTCATGATGCTGGAGCCGGAACCGGTCGCGCTGCCTGAGCTGGCCTTGAGCGCGCTCGCCACCTGGGACGATGCGCTCTTAGCCTTGCTGACGGCGGAGGAGATGCCGGATGACACCCCGCTTGCGAAGCCACTCATCAGCTTCTTGCCGTACTCGGTGGCTTTGCTCTTCCCGTCGAGCATCTTGGCGACGGACTCCATGGCGCTCTTCGCCTGCGTCTTAGCCGCAGCGGTGCCGGTCTTGATGCCGTTGCCGTAGTGCTTGATGAGCTCGCCGCCGGCCTTCGCGCCCTTGCCGGACTTGTCGCTGAGCGCGCTCGCCGCCGAGTCCGCTGCCGCCTTGGCCTGGCCGCTGGCCGAAGTGCTGCCGGATGTGACGCCGGAACCGTAGCTCTCGGCGGTGCTCTTGCCGGCCTGCTGCGCCGACGCGGCGACGGAACCAGCGTTGAGCTGCGCCGTGGCTGCCTCGGCCATCGACTGCGAGGCCCTTGCCGGAACTCCAGACTGAGACGTCACGCCCGCAGCCATGCTGTCGGCGAGGGACTTGCCGCTCTGCTCTGCCGTCGGCTTCGCCGTGGATGCTGAGGACGCAGCAGCCTCTCCGAGGGACTTACCGGCCTGCTGGGCCTCCGGGACGCTGCTGTAGTACTCGGAGATGACGGCGTTCGTCGAGTCCTTGGCAACCTGCTCGCTGTCGGTGACCATCCACGCGAGCTCTTCCTTGGATTTGGAGGCCATCTCGTGCGCGGCGGTTCCGACTCCCTCGGGGCCAGCCTCCAGCATCTGCTGGATGAGGGCGCTGGAGGAGTCGAGTCCGGTCTTCTCCATGATGGTCTTCATGTCGTCATGGAACTGGCGCGTGACGGTGATGTTGTGCTCGAGTGCCGTCTTGAGTTGATCGGCGCTCATGGACGCGGTGGTATCGATCGACTTGAAGCTGTTTATGGTGCTCGTTGTGTAGCCGTCGATCTTCTGGCTTACCTCGTCGAAGGTCTGCCCGGTCTGCTGCAGGTAGCGGGCGAACTCCTCCTCGGAGAAGCCCGCCATCGCGATGGCGTCCTTGAGGTTGTTGTGCGACTGCTCGTACTTCTGGATGGACTCAAGATTGTCGTTTACCTGCTGCTTCTCCTGCTCAAGAGCCTGGTTGGCCTCCTTGGTGCTGTCGGTCACTCCGTCGGTGGCGGTATTGAACCCGAGGAACCCGAGGATGGCGTTGCCGATGCCGTCGATGAGCGGAGACAGCGCTTGCATAACAATCCCGAGCACGACTGCCAGAGCCATGCCTGGGAACGCGGCTGTAATTGCGTTCCACGCTGTCTGCGCCACCGTTGCAACACCTGCCGCAACGGTCCATGCTCCCGTGGCAACCGTGTTCTCTGCCTTCTTTAGGGTATTCTTCGCGAGTTCCGCTCCTGCAGAGACTTCCGCCTCTCCGAGGCTGCGTGCCACAGCTGCGCTCTTCTCGCTGCTCGCTGCATATGACGCGGCGGCCTCTCTAGCTTGATTGAACTTTGCCCTCGACTGCTCTAAAGCCACATTCGACTGGGCGGTCTTTACACGGTGCTCAGCGACCTTGACATTCAGCTTGTCGACGGCCATCTTGAGCTTGCCGGTGTTCTCCGTGTTGAGCGAGAGCTGGGCCTTTGCCTTTGCGAGAGCCTCCTGCTCGTTGTCGACGGCGTTTTTCGCTTTCGCTATAGACGCAGACGCCTTATCGGACGCAGATGACATGGTGTCCGTTTTGGCCTTGGTTATACCGAGTGCCGAAGCGAGCCTGCCGAGTCCGTCCTTCGCTGTCTTCAATCCGGTCGACAGGTTTCCCTTGAGGTCGGACGACAGGAGCCTGATCTTCCCGTCGGACTCCTCGGCCTCGCCCTTCATGCTCTTCGCCATATTGTCGAAAGCGGTGCCGAGCGCCTGGAGGGCCGATGCGATGCCGTTACCGATCGCGAGCGCGGTCAGGGCTGCTCCGAGAAGCGAAACCGCCACCCTGGCGGCTGTGCTGTTGACCAGGATTTCGAGCAGGAGCTGCAGCACGGTGCTGATGGCACCGATAGCTGCTGCGGCCACTGCAAAAGCGCCGTTTGCGAACGCCTCAGCGAGCCTCAGGACGAATGTCGCGCCGATTCCGGCTGCCCTGCCGAGCTCGGTGAGAGCCGACGTGTTGCGAACGAACCAGTCCTGCCAGCTCTGCAGCAGCTCGATACAGCCCTTGATGGCGCCTCGCAGCTTGTCGCCGATCCATGCGACGAGCTGGATGAGGGCGACGTCCGTGAATCCCTTGACCATGGAGCCGACGGCATTGATGGCGGAGGATAGCGTCAGGCACATCTGGGCCGCGAGGTCGAATGCGTAGGCGATTGTCTCCGGGAAGTTGAACGCGACGACGAGCGGGCCGAGTATCTCAACGACATTTCGCACGGCGTTGCTGATGAGATGGACGGCGGCGGCGATGCTGTTCTTGATCGCGCCCGCGAGGTCAAGCCCCTCGAACTGGTGCCTGATGGCCATGCCGAGGACCTTGAAGTCGTTGACCAGCGGGTCGAAGGCCTTCTTGAGCCTGTTGAGGAACGACATGATCTCGTTGTACAGCTCGTCGCCGAAACCGCTGTTGAGGTCCCAGTCGTATGCGTTGAGCTTGATGTCTCCGATGTTGGTCGGGCCACCGCCACCGCCGCCACCACCGCCGGAGCCACCGCTACCGGAGCCGGAGTCCGACTGCTCGGAGAACTTGTTGATCTCGTCGAAGCTCATGAGCTGCCTCTTGAGCTCCTTGACCTGTTTGGCGGCCCTGCCAGCCTTGTCGCCGGCGCCCTTGGCGGCCCTGCCGGCTCCCCCGAGCCCGCTTGCGGCGTTGTTAGCCGCACCCGCCGTATCGTTAAGGCCTCCGCTCACATCGCCGCCGGAGCCGAAGTTAACGGCGGCGATTTTCGTACCGCCGGTGATTCCGGCAATCACGTTCGCTAGCGTCGAGATGACCTTGACGACGGCAACGACGACCGGGATGATCGCCTTGAGCATCGGCAGGAAGATGTTTCCGATTGACTGCGCCGCCGTCTGCAGCTGGCTCTTGAGGATCCTGATCTGGTTGGCAGGACTCGATGCCGTTCGAGCGAGGTCGTTCTGCGCCCAGCTGACCTGCGACATGATGGCCTTGTATCGGAGCATCGCCTTCTCGGCCTGCGTCATCGACGAGACGTTCTTGCTGATGCCGAGGTTGTACGCCTCCTGCTGCAGGCGCGCGTTCGTGAGGTCGTATCCCAGCGCTCGCAGCGGCTCGATCTCTCCGGCAAGGCCGGACTTGACCTTCTCGAAAGCCTCGTCGTTTGAGATGTTGAAGAACGACGCGAGGTCATAGCTGAGCTGCGTGAGGCCCTTGGACATCTGGTAGGCGTTGTCCGTGGCGACGCCCATGCCGCTGGCCATCGTCATGAACGTGCCCTGGTTCCTCAAGAACTCGCCGGAGTTGATTCCGAGCGCGCTCTGGACCGCGTTGGCGTACTCACCAGCCGTGCCTGCGTACTTGCCGAGAGACACGTTGGCAAGGTTCATGTTCTCGATGTACCTGTTGGACGCGTCTATGCAGTAGCCGAGGGCGTTCGCGACCTGCCTGAGAGCGTTCGACACCACCCTGATGGAGCCGATGACTCCAGCCAGCCTGCTGAGCTTCTCGGCGAGCGTGCTGCTGTGCTTGGACGCCTCCTTCGCCTCATCAGACACGCCCTTGAGCGCCGACGACGACGCCTTGATGGCGCCGAAGCCCCTCGCGATTGAGCTCATCTTCTGGGGCAGCGATCCGAGAGCCGAGGACAGCTTCGCGCACTGCCCTGAGAAACCGGTAAGGTCGACGCCGTTGAGCGCCTTCACCGCCTCCGGGACCTTCTTGAGGGAGTTGAGCGTGCTGTTGAGGTTGCCCTTCGGCACGGACGCGAGCTTGGCGATGGCATCGGAGAGACTGTTGATCCTCTGTACCGTGCCCTCGGTGATGCTGCGGTCTAGGGCCGGCAGGGCCTCGCCGATCCTCGAAATCTGGTTGGCGATGGTGGAGGAGATCTTCGCTCTGCCGATACTGTTTACAGCGCCGGCCATCGCGGAGACGCTGGCCGTCCCCGGCATCTTCGCCACCGCGTTCGCGATGCTGGACAGGTTCTTGCCGATGGCGGCGGACACCTTGACGCCCTTGAACACCGACAGGGACGACGCGATGGAGCTCATCTGCGACGCCTTGCCGGTCATCCCGCTGAGCGTGTTCAGAGCGCTCGCGAGGTTCTCGAGGCGCTCGGGAGTGCCGCCGGCGGCCCTCTTTAGGCCGCTGACTGCTTCCTTGAGCTCGATGACGCCGCTCTTCGCGGAGGACGCCTCGGCCTCGATTTCGATTTTGAGTTGGTCGATGCTAGCACCGGAAGCAGCCACGATAAAACCCCATTTCTGGGGGTGCAATCCCTATCGCGCGTCTACTCTTCTGACGGCCCGTGCATCATGAGCCATGATGCCATTCTCTCGTGCTGCAGCTCCTCCGCGCGTGCGTCGTTCTCCTCCTGCGTGCGCGAGGCCGTGGCCATCAGCGGCTCGCTGATGTAATCGTCTGGCTTCGACTTCGAGAACGGGTTGAATATGGGCGCGAGGCACTCTATCGCCTTGTACACGTACAGGCCCATTAGCCAGCTGTGGCTATCGGCCCTCTCCTCCTCTAGCATGCGCGACTCGTTGTACGCCGCGTACAGCCACGGGTCGTCCTCCCAGTACTGACGCGGCGTCATCCCGAGCGACAAAGCGACGGGGAAGGCGGCGTCGAACGCTTGCCCCAGAGGGTTTGCGCACGAGCCTCCTTCCCCGTCCTCGGAACGCTCTTCGTCCTCCCGGTTTAGACCAGGCGGAACTTCGCTCGGGTCTCGGTAGGGTTTGTGACGAGGGAGAGCATGGGCTGGGAGAACAGCGCCACCAGGTAGGCGATGAGCGGCTCCTTGCCGGCGATCTCGGCCCAGAGGTCGACCACGTCGTTCTCGGT
>SKER01001996.1_pt1 | contig 14720 bp, 10 predicted proteins | sample 4826961 | NCBI WGS metagenome assembly SKER01 (sample SAMN11008804, study PRJNA524170) | human gut metagenome | biome: Human fecal sample; material: Feces; isolation source: fecal sample from pouch patient p47 | host: Homo sapiens | place: Israel: Tel-Aviv | collected 2016-11-16 | reverse complement strand
CCAACACTGCTGAAATCGGTATGTTCAAGATTGTCAAAGAAGAAGGTATCGGTTCAGGAACACGTCGTATCTTGGCAGTGACATCACGTGAAGCTTACCTTGCTTACCGTGAAGAAGAAGATGCCCTTAAAGCAATCGCAGCAACACTTAAGGCACCACAATTGAAAGAAGTACCTAACAAGGTTGCTAGCCTTCAAGAGCAGTTGCATGCCCTTCAAAAAGAAAATGCTGCTCTTAAAGAAAAAGCAGCAGCTGCAGCAGCTGGTGATGTCTTCAAAGACGTTAAAGAAGCTAACGGTGTTCGTTACATCGCTAGCCAAGTGGAAGTTTCTGACGCAGGTGCTCTTCGTACCTTTGCTGACCAATGGAAACAAGCAGACTACTCTGACGTCCTTGTCCTTGCAGCTCACATTGGCGAAAAAGTTAATGTCCTTGTAGCAAGCAAGTCTAAAGATGTTCACGCAGGTAATGTCATCAAGGTTCTCGCACCAATCGTATCAGGTCGTGGTGGTGGTAAACCAGATATGGCCATGGCCGGTGGTAGCGATGCCAATGGTATCCAAGATCTTCTTTCAGCAGTAGCAGAACAGCTTTAAGATGTGATACAATAAAAGAAACTTGAAAAGGTAGGATGAAAATCCTATCTTTTTCTTTGTAAGTGGTGTTGAAAGTAATGATTGTTTTCATTTCATAATTGAAATAGTGAATATTGGGTGGTATACTATTACAAATCATAAAAATTATAATAGTTTCAAGTAATAGGGAGCTAGCAATGTTTGGACAAGACTTTGGTCATCGGTTAAGAGAGTTGAGATTAGCACAAGGACTTACTAAAGAAAAATTTTGTGAAGGGGATGAGGTTTTATCAGTACGACAATTGACACGTATAGAAACAGGGAAGTCTCAACCTAAACTAGAAACCTTAGAGCACTTGGCAGGACGTCTGAATATATCTTTATCGGAATTGCTTGGAGAGAGAGCTATAGGTTCAAAGTTGCCGGTAGAATACCGCAATCTCAAATATCAATTGATGCATGCGACTAGTCTAGATAAGCCAAATAACCTAATGAAACTAGACGAAAAGCTGGGTAAAATTATTGATATCTATTATGATGATTTGCCAGTTGATGAACAGAGGGTAGTTGATATCTTACAGTCAAAACTTTACTCATATACTTCAAAGACACACCAAAAATTTGGCATGAGCATATTGGAGAAGAGTTTACCATCGTTATGTGAGAAAAGGGTATACACTATCAATGATCTACTACTTATAGAACTATATCAAATCTCGTTAGGAGATGGTCATAGTATGAGGTCAGATGGGTTTAGTGAAGGGACTTTTTATGCCATTTGTAGAAATCTAATAAATAGTTATGATAATATTCCCGCGGAGTATCTTTTTTTACTTAGGGATGCCTTATTAATGGTTCCAATAGTTGAATATGAACGAAAAAAGTTTCATTTATCGGAGATAGCATTCAATCAACTGCATCGCATTATGGAGGAAACTCAAGATTATCAGAAAAAACCAATTTTGAGAATGCTAGAGGGACAGTATCTATATGTTGTAAAGAATGATATTTTTGAGGCTAAAAAGGCTTATCAAGAAGGGATAATCTTGGCTAGATTATTAGGAGATACCACTTTAGCTGACATCATATCAGAGAAAATGAGAGATGCTATGAAAGAATAGAGCAGGACATACGTGTCCTGTTCTTTTTTTCTAATAAGCAGTATATTATATTCATAAGAAGAACTAAAGAATATAACTTATTTCATCGAGATTTTTGAAAATGACACAGTCTAAAATAGAGTATTAAGGAGAATTATTATGAAACCTGCTACAAAACGTTTCACAACTTTAACCGCACTCGCTTTAACTTCCGTTCTATTACTTGGTGCATGTGGTAATAACAAGAAGGAAGCCACATTAACATCGAGCTCTAGTAAGGTTAGTCAGAAAGTGAAATCGACAAAACCATCCTCAAAAGAAAAAGCGAAGAAGTCTGAGAAAAAGACAAAATCTTCTAGTTCAGAAGAAGTATCAAAAGCGACCTCTGGAGAAAAGGATTCACAACCATCAGCCGGAAATGTTGCTGGATCTGCTCAACAAGAAGTTGCCCCAACAAATCCTAGTGAAGAAACAGCTGGAGTAAATCAAGGAACTCCTACAGAACAACCATCTGCTTCAGCGGAACAAACACCAGCTACCACAGTAGTTGATGCTACGGCAATGGCTAATGGTGATTTCTCTAGTGTTGCTGGTACCTATCAAAATGACCTAGGGGACACAATTACAGTATCCCCATCCGGTAGTGTAACCCGTGTTGGTGCTGAAAGTGGTTATAGTGATACAAGTAGTCAGCTGTTTAATGGTTTTGCTCAAGATGGCGGTTATGTAGCAGGATTTGCTCATAATGATGGACCAACCAGTGACCCAATTTTCTTTGATAGTAATGGACAGATTCGTTTCGGTTCTGATGCGATATATGGTCGGATGCATGTTTACAATAAATTAGATTAATGGTATTGTACCCTCGGTACTTAAGAAAAGAAAATTACAAGTAGTAGAAGGAGTACGCTTTAAAAATGTCTCAAAAAGAACATGGAGAAGTGAGAAGTACTAGTGGTACCTTAAAGGGGACCTATCACTATTTGGATTCTCCCAGTCCTCATTTGTTTCCGTTTGTCTTTATTAGTAACGTAACAGATAGCCTTCAGATGTTTCGCGTGTGTAAGAATGGTAAGCCAATTGCCTTTCCATTACTTCTACCAAATCAGTATAAAATTGTTTACATTAAGGACTTTCAAAATGTTAGCTCCTGCGATGAGATTACAGTGACTGAACATTTAGAAGAATACATCTATGATGAATCATAGTTAGACTAGATTGATACCTATAGTCAAATCAACCCAGAATGAATTAATTAATCTATTCAGATTTGCTTAATGTGTCAAGGAATTAGATGTAGCAAAAGCCCTCAGGTAGCCCTTTGGGCTTTTCTTAATTATAGTTATCTGAAAGAATTAGCTATCAATTTTCTACAAAATAAAGTTTAGTAATATTAATGAAATACTTGTAAAATATTTTTAAAAGAAGTATACTGTAGGTGTGAAAACGGTTCCAAGTTTTATCAAACAGCCTAGAAAGTGAGAGTGATCAAAATGAGAAAGGCATATGTTTTTAAGGAACGTCAACGTTACTCAATACGTAAATATTCTTTTGGAGCTGCATCAGTCTTAATTGGTGCAAGCTTGATGCTTGGTGGACATGCTTTGGCTCAGGAACAAGCCAACAGCACAACTTCCAGCAAGGATTATGAAGTTTTTGTAAATAATTCTGAACCACTTCAAATCGACCAGGCAACTTCAGAAGCTGTTACCGATGTCCTCAATCAACCAGCTTCAAGATCTGAAGCGCCAAGACCAAAGCTTGCTAGCAGTGAAGTTGCTTCTTCTGAAGCTAGTAGTGTAGTAGCTAGCGAGGCTGCTTCTTTGGAAGTACCAGCAGAGGTTGCTCATTCTGCATCTGCTGTCGCTTCTGTTTCTAGATCAGAAGTGGCTACTCCACGTTCTGAAGTGTCATCAGTAGCTAGCTCTGAAGCAGCAAGTGAAACTAACCGTTCAGCAAGTTCAGAAGTAGCAGAAGTTAGTGGTACTGACCGTGAAGCTGTCGAAACACGGCAACCTGGTGTGGATGGTCCTGTGACTGCTGATGGTTCTCTTGATATCCCATCAAACGGTACTTTCTATTTCCGTCGTACAACTGAAATTCGTACAGCGCCTATCATGGATATCAAGCCTACCTTTGTCTTTAGTGCAGGCGACCATGTTATCTATGATAAGGTCTTGAAGAGAGACAATCATCAATGGATTTCCTACATTGGCTACGACTATGAACGCTACTACGCTGATATCGCAGCATTGAAGGCTGAAAACACTAATAGCACCACTGAAGCAACTAGAGATGAAGTCATCCCTGAACGTGGTACTTATTACTTTACTAAACCTGCAGATGTGAAGAACCAACCTAGCTTGACTGCCAAGACTGAGTTCAATTTTGATCCAGGCATGTCAGTCAACTACGATAGATCTTTGCTTGCGGACAACCACCGTTGGATTTCTTACACTTCGTACAGTGGTACTCGTCGTTATGTCGACCTAGGTGCTGTTGCAGAGGCTGTAGCTAAACCAAGAGGCGATATCGCTATTGAAAGTCATGACAATGGTGACTTTAGTGTAGTTATCAGTAATGTTTCAGACCAAAACGGTGTCCTCGGGGTATCTGTTCCAATCTGGTCTGAAAAGAATGGCCAAGATGATATCATTTGGTACAATGCAACTCGTCTTAACAATGGTAACTACAAAGTTAACGTCAGTCTAAGTGACCATAAGAATGAACGTGGTCTCTACAATGTTCATCTTTACTATGTTGAAACTAATGGTAAATTAGTTGGTGTGGGCGGCACAACTTACACAGTTCCTGCTAAGGTTGAAGAAACTCATACAACAACTAGTTATAGCCTTCCTGACTCAGGGACTTATACTTTCAAAGAACGCTCTAGCATTAAGGCAGAACCTCGTGTAGCAAGTCCAGAGTTGGCCTACTACGATGCTGGTATGTCAGTCAACTACGACAAGATTGTCAGTGGTGATGGTTACCAATGGCTTTCTTACCTCAGCTACAATGGCAACCGCCGTTATGTAGCCGTGGCTAAATTTGCTCAACAAGAAAGCAAACCAAGTGGCACTATCAATATTGAAAATCTCTCTAACCTTGGTTTCGACGTTCATATCACTAATGTTTCTGGTGGTGACAAGGCTATCCAAGGTGTGAGTGTTCCAGTATGGACAGCTAAGGACGGCCAAGATGATCTTGTATGGCACCAAGCTGACAGACAAAGTGATGGTAGTTACAAGGTTCGCATCAATGTTAGTGACCATAAGGCCGAAGCAGGCGAATACATCGTCCATCTCTACTATGTCCAAGACGGTAAGATGGTAGGTATCGGAGGCACCAGCACAACTGTTCCAGTTCAAAATGCAACCCGCCACAACCTTCCAGCTTCAGGTTCATATACCTTTACCGCTCGTACTGGCATCAAGACTCAACCTTTGGTAGCCAACCCAGATGTTAGCTATTACGATTCAGGAATGTCAGTCAACTATGACAAGGTTGTCAATAATGATGGCTATACATGGCTTTCTTACCTCAGCTATTCAGGACATCGTTTCTATGTGGCTATCGCACCAACAAGTGTGACTAAACCAGTAGAACAACCTGTTCAACCAAGCACACCATCATCTGGTACCTATACTTTCAAAGAACGCTCTAGCATTAAAGCAGAACCAAGTGTAGCAAGTCCAGAGTTGGCTTACTATGATGCTGGTATGTCTGTTAACTATGACAGATTGGTGACTGCAGATGGTCACACATGGCTCTCTTATGTAAGCCATGGAGGCAACCGCCGTTACATTGCTATTGATGGTAAGGCAACAGCAGTTGCTCAACCAGCAAGTCCAAGCCTAGCTGCAACTGGTACTTATACCTTTACCAAACCTAGCTCTATCAAGGCTCAACCAAGTGTAGCAAGTCCAGAGTTAGCCTACTATGATAAAGGCATGTCCGTTCGCTATGACAAGGTCCTTACAGCCGATGGACACACATGGTTATCTTATATGACTTATAGCGGTGCAAGACGCTATGTGGATATTTCTTAAGAGTTGTAACATCACTCTCTTTTGAGGGTGGTGTTTTTTTAGTTTCAAGAGTTGAATCAATATATTGTTCAATATGCTTTAGAAACATTTGCTGTAAATTAGCGAAAGTTATAAAATCAAGGTGAAAGTATAGGATTCGTTCTATGAGTAACTAGCATCTTAAGTTATAGAATAAGGATGTTGTAATTAGAGGTGTTCAATTATGTTAGATATTTTTGTTTTAGAAGAAGATTATTTTCAACAAGCTCGTCTTGAGGATGCTATCCACAAGTCTAAACAAATATATATTTTAAGAATTGGGAAGGTCGATTTATACGATAAACCCAATCAATTATTAGAGTGTATTACGGAAAGGGGTTCGCACTTACTGTTTTTTCTAGATATTGCAACTGATAGTGATATCGAAGGGGGAATATTGGTTGCTCAACAGATACGTGAGCGAGATCCTTATGCTAGTATTGTTTTCATCACAGCACATCCCGAACTCCTACCATCAACCTTTCAGTATCGCTTAGCTGCACTTGATTTTATTGACAAGAATTTGCCTGATATTGAATATGAAGATAGGATTATTTCTGATATTGGATTAGCACTTTCTAAAAATGGTCTGAGCCAAATAGAGTGTGCTTTTACTATAGATACAAAGAATGCAACTATACAAGTTCCTTTTCATAAGATACTCTATTTTGAAACATCTCCAACAGTTCATAAGGTAATTCTTCATACAACAGAAGAGCAAATTGAGTTCTATGGTCAATTGTCAAAAATTGTGAAACAAGATTGCAGACTATATAAATGTCATAAATCATTTGTTGTAAATCCCGAAAACATTGTGAGATTGGACAAAGAGTTAGGTGTTATTTATTTTGAAAACGGAGAGTCATGCTTGGTTTCAAAAGCTAAACAAAAAGAGATTGTTGCTAAGATGCTTGTTCCAAAAACCATAGCAGTTTGATGTATATAGTATTTTTATTTTAAATGTTATTTTCTGATTATGACGGAAAAAACACCGTTTATGACTTCAATGAAAAATTTAACTGTCTATATATTATAATAACCTAGTAAATTATCAGAAAAGGAATATCACTCATGAAAAATACAAGTAAACTCATTGGTATCCTATCAGCTCTAATTGTAGTTATCCTTGCTGTCTTCTTAGTGACTATGTTTAATAGTCATGAGTCGGCGCGTGTTAACACAAGTAGTAGCCCAGCCAAGACGGTCAAGAAATCATCTTCAAGCTCAAGTAAAGCTGTTAAGAAGGATAAGAAAACAGCTAAATCATCATCTTCAGCAGTTTCAAATGAAGAAAATGACAATCAGGCTTCAGCAGTAGCACCTAAAGCTTCTTCTCAAGAACAAGCTCAAGCAGGAACTGCAGATGGCGGACAAGTGGCTGAAGCAGCAGCTGGATCAGACAAGGTTAAATCTGAAAAGAATACAAATAATAGTCAATCATCGCTTGACTTTGGTGCCCTTGATAATGGTGATATTAGCTCTCTTGTGGGAACTTGGACTAATGCGAATGGTGAATCAGTTACAATTAACGCTGATGGTACAATTATTAAAAACTCAACAGGTTATACTGCTCAATTGAAGCCTCAAAGAGTTTCAGATAATATTTTTTATGCAGGAGTATTCTCAGATACAAGCTCAGCTGCATTGAGAGCGATTTCTGGAGGTAGTAACGGCTCTGATTACCTTGTTATTGGTCAAGACCAAACTGCTGAAGGTTTCCCTTATTATCGTAACTAGTACGAAAAAAGATTGCTATTTATGAACTGCACCCCAAAAGTTAGACAGATAAAATCTAACTTTGTGGGGTGTTTTTTAATTGATTGAAGTGAAAAATGTTACAAACTATTGTCTTTTTTGTAACAAAAATGTAAAATAAGTAAAGAGAACAATAAATCTCATTTTGAATAAATAAGAGAGGTTCATTTATTAAAGAAATGCTCTAACTTAGAATTTCTCTTAAGATTATGCCAAAGGAAGTTATGCCATGCTTAACATCTATGTTTTAGAGGATCATTTTATCCAACAAAATCGTATTGAAGAGGTTATTCATACGATTCTTAAGAAAAATAACATTAAAGTGGGCGACTTTGAGGTTTTTGACAAACCCAATCAACTGTTAGACTTTATTACCGAGCGAGGGTCTCATCAGCTCTTTTTCCTAGACATTCAGATTAAAGACGATACTAAAAAAGGCTTGGAAGTTGCAAAGCAGATTCGCAAGAGTGACCCCTATGCCAATATTGTTTTCTTCACGACTCATTCAGAGTATCTTCCCTTAACTTTTCAATACCAATTGGCAGCTCTAGACTTTATTGATAAGTCTTTGGAGGGTGAGGACTTTCAAAAGCGTCTGGAAAGTATTATCTCATTAACCTGCAAAAAGATACAGAGTCAGAATCCAGAAGACGCTTTTCGGATTGAGAATGTTAAGACCGTTATTCAGGTTCCCTTTCATGATATCTTGTACTTTGAGACCTCGGATATCGTCCACAAGGTTATCCTTTATACTAAAGAGGAGCAGATTGAGTTTTATGGCAGTCTCTCTCAAATTGAAAAGAGTGACCCTAGACTGTTTAAATGTCATAAGTCCTTCCTAGTTAATCCAGAAAATATCATCAAATTAGATAAAAGTACGGGGACGGTCTATTTTGAAAATGGTGGCGTTTGCTATGTTTCAAAGTTGAAACTAAAGAAATTACTTGAGAGAATTAGCCTATGACAGCGATTAATTTTGTGTTGGATAATCTAGACTTTTTAGCGGAGATTATCCTCTTTATTCTCATTTATCAATACATTACCTCCGAGAAGATAAAGCTAAGATGGTATATCATCATCCCCTTGATTATCCGATTTTTGTTTGTGCTTTCTCCAGTCCTATCCTATGTTTTAGGGCATGCCTTCTTGGTTGTTTATTCCCTCTACAGAAATCGTTATGGTAATAGGTTATTAGATATTTTCTATAGCTTGTTTCCAATCGTCATAGAAAGTCTTGTTCACAATCTTATTATTTATGGGATTGCCTTAGTCATCAATCGACATTATCTGATTGTGCTGAATCATTTTCATTTAAACCTTGTCACTGAGTTGCTAGTCTTTCCTGTGTTTTGGTTAATCATTAAGACCTTAAAAGTAGATTTCAAAGCGCTGAACTATGGTTTTAGAAAGTCATTTTCAAAGTACTTTTTATTGCTTATAGATATATCAATGTTATCTTATGCCCTCCTTCTCCAATATATTACCTTTTTTGTGCAACAGATCCCTGGAGGAAGAGATTGGCATGTTTATCTCGTGGTGACCTATGCTTTACTCTTTCTTGCGACCCTTGTTTACATTAATGCGACTTTCAGCGAAAGACTAAAAGAAGAAGTCCTACTCCAAAAAGATAGGCAAATGAGTGATTTGGCTCATTATAGTCAACAAATCGAGCAACTCTATACTGATCTTCGTCGATTTAGGCATGATTACTTAAATATCTTGTCTAGTATCAAATATGGCATTGACTCCAAAGATATAGCTATCATTTCCGATATCTACGATAACATCCTTGAAAAAACAAAGACTCGGATTGAGGGGAAACAGTACGAAATTGCCAACTTGATTAATATTAAAGATGAAGCCGTTAAAGGTGTCTTGGCTAGTAAAATCTTGGAAGCACAAGACCAGTCTATTACCGTTCACCTTGAGGTCAGCGACGTCTTTGAAGTATCGAGGATGGAATTGTTGGATTTCATAACAGTGCTATCCATTTTTTTGGATAATGCTATTGAGGCTAGTTTGGATAGCATTACTAAAGAAGTAACCATTGCTCTTATCAGTAGCGATACAAAGGTAGTAATAGTAGAGAATACCATTGCTCAAGAATCTATCAATACAGTCGGCATCTTTAAACTTGGTCGCTCAAGTAAAGGAGAAGGACGTGGTATAGGTTTGTCCACTGTTCGAGAGATTTTAGGGAAGTATCCTAATTGTTCTTTGTCAACACAATCTAAAGACTATCGTTTTAAACAGACACTAAAAATAGAAGATGTGGTCTGATTATGACGAAAAAACGACTGTTTATGACTTCAATGAAAAATTTAGCTTTCTATATATTATAATAATCTCGTAAATTATCAGAAAAGGAATCTCACTCATGAAAAATACAAGTAAACTTATTGGTATCCTATCAGCTCTAATTGTAGTTATCCTTGCTGTCTTCTTGGTGACTAAGTTTAATAGTCATGAGTCAGCGCGTGTTAGCACAAGTAGTAGCCCAGCTAAAACGGTTAAGAAATCATCTTCAAGCTCAAGCAAAGCTGTTAAGAAGGATAAGAAATCAGCTCAATCATCAACTTCAGCAGTTTCAAATGAAGAAAATGACAATCAGGCTTCAGCAGTAGCACCTAAAGCTTCTTCTCAAAAACAAGCCCAAGCAGGAACTACAGATGGTGGACAGGTGGTTGAATCTACAACACCAGCTTCTCAAGCTAGAGGAGTTGAAGGTGGACGAGGTTCTTGGACAGCTACTTCTGGAACATTGACACTTGATGAGAAAACACCTGTTTATGCTGCTCCAGATAAAGATAGCGGAGCAGTTTCTACACTTCCTGCCGGAGATGTTGACTGGGATAAATATGAAATTTTACCTGATGGAAACTGGTATAGTTTTGTTAAGAATGGCCAACGTTATTATATTTCATATTCAGATGTAGGACATTGATAAATGATTTAAAAAGCAAACATGATAACTCGTATAAAGTTATCATGTTTTTTATGTTTCCCTCTACTTTTCCTAACAAAATTACGAATAAATAAGTATGGCTTGCTTCGGCTTTCGATTATGACAAAAATCGGACAGTTTATGATTTAAGTGGGAACAAGCCAAATAAATTTGGTATACTAATGGGTAAGTGAGAAATATTTAGTAATATTCTGTAAAGTACTTGTAATATTTGTCACCGAGTGTTACAATCAACCTGTAACATCAATTCGATAGAGAGAATAATTGATATGAAACGAGAAAAATTTTTACACGAACAACAACGTTTTTCCATTCGTAAATATTCATTTGGGGCAGCATCAGTTCTTTTAGGAGCTAGTTTGGTCTTTGCGGGGCAAGCTTTGGCTGATGAGCATCATGAGGTTTCAACACCTTCAGATGCTTCTTTGCGTGCTATCTCAGATAGTAATGCTGTGACAGCAGCTGATATTTTCAGTGGTGTAGCAACAGATGGGGCAGCGTCAAGTGAGAAAGCTAGCCAAGTCTCAACAACTAGTCAAACCGCCAGTGAAACTGCCACTAGCGAGGCTACGAGTGAAGTGAGTGCTAGTACCTCACAAGTAGCAGATAAAACTTCTGAATCAACAGTTGCCAGCTCAGAAGCCACAAGTGGTACAAATACTTCGTCTGAAACAGCTACTAACTTTGATGTGTCTGCCTTAACGAGAGCAGCTGTCAATACTAGTTTGGTGAGCCAACCGGCTACAACTACAGCAAGCGACCTCCCAAGCCAAGGAACTTATGTCTACAAGGAACGTACAGAGGTTAAGAATCAACCTAAGGTTTCTGCCAAGGCTGAATTTTATGTAAATCCAGGGGATAGCGTCTTTTACGATCAAGTCGTGACAGCTGATGGTTACCAATGGATTAGCTACAAATCATACTCTGGTGTGCGTCGTTATGCTCCAGTGAAACCAGTGGCAGCTGGTAGTGGTAACGGTAATAGTGGTAATGGGGATGGCAAACCTTCTAATGGCGCTCAAGCCACAACAGGTGCTTTGAATATCCCAGCGACAGGAACTTACTACTTTACACGTGACACAAATATTAAGAAGGAACCAAAAGCAGATCTCAAACCTACTTTTGTTTTCGGCAAGGGTGACCATGTCATCTATGATAAAGTTTTGACAGCTGATAATCACCAATGGATTTCTTACCTTGGTTATGACTATGTTCGCTATTATGCCGATATTGCGACTTTGACACCAGCCAAAGCTGAAACACCAACTGTTAAACCAACAGAAACTAATCAAGCAAAACCAGAAACTACTGGTGCTGAAAAGCTTCCAGCAAGTGGTACTTATAATGTGACACGTAGCTTGAATGTTAAAAACGAACCTAAGGCTTCTGCAGATACACTTTACACCTTGGAAAAAGGCTACAAAGTGAACTATGACAAGGTATTGACTGCGGATAACCACCAATGGATTTCTTACATTAGTTACAGTGGTACACGTCGTTATGTGGATATTGCGGCTTTGAAAACGACTGAGTCTAAACCGGTGGCTCCTAAAGATGGGGTTAAACCTGCTCCAAAACCTGAACTTACGCCAGAGAAAACTACTGATAATTCAGAAGTGACAGAAGTACTTGAAATCCCAGACAAAGGGACTTATCACTTTAAGAAAACTGCTAATGTGAAATCTGAACCTAAAGTTTCCTCTAAGACTGAATTTACTTTCGAAAATGGTGATTCCTTGTCATATGATAAGGTTATGTTGGCAGATGGTCACCAATGGATTTCTTACAAGAGTTTTAGTGGTGCTCGTCGCTATGTTGATATTGCTAAAGTAGAGGTTAGTCAAGACAAAGCTGGTACTACAACAAGCGAGTCAGATCTTAAACCAAACCAACCGGTTGCTTCAGAGAATGTTAAACCAGTAGATAATAAGCCTATGGAAACCAAACCAGTCGATAAACCGGCTGAAAAACCAGCAGTGACAGGAGCTGATAAACTTCCTTCAAGTGGGCGTTACAACTTTACTAAGACTGTAGATGTTAAGGACGAACCAAAGGTGTCAGCCAAGACTGAGTTTGTTTTTATGAATGGCGATTCTGTCTTTTATGATAAGGTTTTGACAGCGGACAATCATCAATGGATTTCTTATGTCAGCTACAGTGGTAAACGTCGTTATGTTGATGTTGCGACTGTGAAAGTAACAACAAACAAGCCAGTTGAGTCTAAACCGACTGAAAATAAACTTACCGGTAAGCTTAACATTGAAAATATGACTGAAAATGGCTTTGATGTGGTTATTACTGAGGTTTCAGGTGCTGGTAAGGCTATCCAGGAAGTACTTGTTCCTGTCTGGTCTGACAAAGACGGTCAAGACGACCTCAAATGGCCATCTGCAAGTAAACAAGCAGATGGTAGCTACAAGACACATGTATCTATCAGCGATCACAAGAATAATCGTGGTGATTACACTGTCCACCTCTACTATAAGATTGATGGTAAACTTCAAGGTGTTGGTGGCACTCATACCAGTGTTCCAGTTCTTCAAGATCTTAGCCACCAATTGACCAATAACGGTTCTTACTACAGTGTTCGTGGTAAATACGATGATATTATCATTGTCAATAAAAAACATGGTCTTTCTAAGGACTATAACCCAGGTGAGAATCCTACAGCTAAAGCAGCTTTTGTTCGTCTTCGTGACGATATGATTAACCAAGGTTTGAATGTTGGACGTTCATACAGTGGTTTCCGTTCTTATGACTATCAAAAGACTCTTTACGATAACTATGTTAGCCGTGATGGTCAGGCAACTGCGGACCGTTACTCAGCTCGTCCTGGATATAGTGAACACCAAACTGGTTTGGTCTTTGATTTGACCGATAAATCTGGTAATTTGCTTGAAGATTCACGTGCTAGCCAATGGCTTAAAGACAATGCACATAACTATGGCTTTATCGTGCGTTTCCAAGCAGGTAAAGAAGCTTCAACTGGCTACATGCCAGAAGCATGGCACATCCGCTATGTGGGTAAAGAAGCTAAAGACATCCACGATTCAGGTTTGAGTTTGGAAGAATACTTCGGTATCGAAGGTGGCGATTATGCTGCTAGCAGCAAACCTGCTGAAAGTAAACCAGCCACTACAGGTGCTATCAACCTTCCAGCGACAGGCACTTATACCTTTACAGGTCGTGCGTCAATCAAAGCGGAAGCTAAGGTTTCAAGCCCAGAGTTGGCCTACTATGACAAGGGGATGAGTGTTAACTACGATAAGGTTCTCACAGCCGATGGCCGTCAATGGCTTTCATACGTGACAGCAAGTGGTAACCGTCGTTATGTTGATATTGCAGTAGCTAAGACAGAAGTAAGTCAACCAGCCGCAAAACCAAGTCTCCCAGAATCAGGTCGTTATACCTTCACAGGTCGTGCGTCAATCAAGGCAGAAGCTAAGGTTTCAAGTCCAGAGTTAGCCTACTATGACAAGGGCATGAGTGTTAACTATGACAAAGTTTTGACAGCTGATGGCCACACATGGCTTTCATATGTGGCAGCGAGTGGCAACCGTCGTTATGTTGATATTGCTTAATGAAGTAATGAATCAGGTTGGACAATGTGTCCAGCCTTTTTTGATAGCCTTTCTTTATCATGAGATTGAATTTTTCAATTTTTGTGACGTCTTTTGGAGTGCTATAATGGTTAATATAGAATCGAGGTTACTATGAAAATTGCATTGGTACAGATGGATGTTGCTCACGGAAAGCCTGTGGAAAATAAAAAGCACGTGAAAGAGATGTTGGAGAGGGCACTTAGCGAAAAGCCTGACGTCATTGTGCTACCTGAAATGTGGAATACTGGCTATGCTTTAGATGAACTGGATGGGCTTGCAGATAAGGAAGGTTTGGACTCTCAAGAAATCTTGTCTCATTTTGCTAGGAAACATGCTGTGGCTATTATCGGAGGGTCCGTTGCTATTGAGAAGGACGGCAAATTCTACAACACGACCTACGTCTACAATAAGTCTGGGGACCTAATCAATACCTATAGCAAGGTCCATCTCTTTGGCCTCATGGCAGAGGACCAGTATATGTCTGCAGGGTCTTCGGAGTCTGTATTTGAGCTTGATGGTGTGACAGCTACTAGTGTCATTTGTTATGATATTCGTTTTCCTGAATGGGTGCGAACACAGATGGCACAAGGAGCCAAGGTACTTTTTGTGGTAGCGCAGTGGCCAGAACCTCGTGTGCAACAATGGGAGATTTTGTT
>SKER01001985.1_pt1 | contig 14814 bp, 13 predicted proteins | sample 4826961 | NCBI WGS metagenome assembly SKER01 (sample SAMN11008804, study PRJNA524170) | human gut metagenome | biome: Human fecal sample; material: Feces; isolation source: fecal sample from pouch patient p47 | host: Homo sapiens | place: Israel: Tel-Aviv | collected 2016-11-16 | reverse complement strand
ATATAATATCATAGATTATTGTTTTCCACCTTTTTCTTAGGGAAAAGGAAGCAAGTAAAGACAGAAAGTAGGACAAAAATAATTGAATAGCTATATAGTTTGGTAAAGGCTTTTCCATATTCATTAATGGCAAAGCTTTTTATTTTTGCAATTGCAGCATTAATATCTTGATTTACGATTTTCAGCTTTGAGTTTACCTGGGTTACAACTTGAATGTGAATTTGACGCTTTGCAGCATCTGACATTGAACTAGGCTGCCCTTTTAATGCCTGATAATAATTTTCTTGAATAATGCGTTTCTTTTCCACTGAGGTAAAATGATTTTTTGGTGTACTAGTAGAAGTGTTTGATAGTGAATGAATAGCTTTTTGAATAACCATTGTTTTCTTTGATTCTGGAATATTTAATGTTGCTACTTCTTTCTTAATGTATTGTGTGGAATGACTTTTAGCAGTAACTAAATTACCATATAGCCCTGTAACGTAGATGGCAATTGCTAATGAGATTCCAATTTGACGTAAAACCCCAGCAACACTCTGGGACGCATTTAATAACGATCCTTTAAAATCCGAGGCGGCGAGCACAGTAATTGGACCGGCAATAATTCCGTATCCGATTCCCAAAATTATGCAAGTGATAATAACAAGAGTTAAATTCTTCATGTTGATTGTAGCGAAAAGGATAAAGCTAATCGTCATCAATATGAAACCAGTAGCAATTACCAATCGAGCACCGAGCTTATCAATAATAATGGCAGCTAAAGGTGAAAAAATAAAAATCATTCCAGTAATAGGCGTAATCAGTAACGCTGCTTCTAGTTCGGTCTTACCTTGGATTTTCACAAAATATGTTGGTAGGACCACCGTTACAGCAACAAGGAAGAGATTGCTGAGGAGAATAGTGATAGCTGAGCCAGTAAATTCTCGATTTTTAAACAATGTTAATGGCATCATTGGATGAGAAGATTTGTATTCACAAATGATAAATAAGAGTAATGATATTCCTGATAAAGCAAATAGACTAATAATTACAAAACTATGCCATCCCCATATTCTTCCTTGCACCAGTCCTAAAGTCAGTGTAAAAAGTGTGATCATACTTAGCAAAGAGCCCACAAAATCAATGGCTTCAGTTTGAGTAGGTTCATGTAATTCTAGTGTAGATAAACATATAACTACTGAAATAATACTTAATGGGATGTTAATGATAAAAATCCATCGCCAGGAAAGAAATTGAGTTAAGCAGCCACCGATTGTTGGTCCTAATGCCGCAGCTAATCCCTGTGTTATTCCTAAAACGGCAATAACCTGTTTCCTGCTGCTAAGACGAACGCTACTAATTCCAATGGTCATTGAGAGAGGAAATACTAGTGCCGCTCCAATACTTTGAACCGCGCGCCCACTAATTAACATAGTTAGATTATTTGCCGAACCTGAAATAGCAGATCCGCAAATAAAAGTAATTAAACCAACAATGTACGTTTTATGAACACCAAAATGTTCGGCAATTTTGCCAAGTGGGATGGTTAGTGAAGCAAATAAAATGGTGTAAATATTTAATGCCCATGACACATTATTTAATTGAACGTTTAAACTAGACTGAATGGCTGGCAAGGCAACGTTCATCACAGTGGTATCGAGCATACATAAGAAAATTCCTATTGACATAGCGCTAACAATGAGACCTGATTTGATTTTCATCATACTGACACTCCTTTGTATATTGATATTGTTAATATACATAAAGATAATATAGCTGTCAATTATATAAACGATGAAAATATTAGTGCTAAATGATATTATTAGAAAAAAGGAGTGAAGCAGTAATGAAGGGAAGAGAAGTCATTCTTGGTATATTACAAAAAAAGCCGCGTACAGGTTATGAGATTAATGATATTTTACAGAATCAAATTTCGTATTTTTATGATGGAACTTATGGAATGATTTATCCAACTCTAAAAAAGTTGGAAAAAGAAGGCAAAGTTGAGAAACAAACTATTATTCAGGATGACAAGCCCAATAAAAATGTCTTTTCCATCACAAGTACAGGAAAAGATGAGCTAAAGGAATACTTGAATTCTGATGATGTGAGTGAAGTATTTAAGTCGGACTTCTTAATGAAGCTCTTTTTTGGCGAGGACTTTAACAAACAGCAGGTTGTTAAATTGATTCGTAATGAAATTCAAACTAAAGAAGAACAAATTAACCAGTTAAAAAATAGTTTGAAGGTCTGGAGATCACAGGGTATTAGCAAGTTGCAAAAGATAACGGTCGGTTATGGATTAGCTGAATATCAGGCGGTAGTCCAGTATCTCGAAGAACAGTTGAAAGAATTAGAAGAAAAAGCATCCAGCCAAGATAGTTGAATGCCTCATAACTTAAATATTTGCATCTTACCTTTAATTACTTCACCATCTCTGAACGTGAATTCCATGTAGCGTTGTAAGATGGTGCTTTCTTTACAGTTGAAGATAACGGTGTTATCATGTTCTTAGTCAAATTAAATAACACTGTTATCTAGGATGGAAGCAAATAATATGGCAACTAATACGGAACAAAAAATTATTGATAATACTATCAAAATGATTGATCAAGCAGGCTACCAAAATATCTCTTTACGTAAGTTGGCTCAGCAATTTAACATGACAACTGGTGCTTTTTACAAGCATTTCAAGAATAAAGAGGAACTATTTTATCGAACTTCGATCGTCTTATCTGAACAGGTAGCTAATTCTTTGGAAACAACGAATGGGAGTGCTTTTGAGCAACTGTTAGCCATTGCCCAAGGCTTTTGCAAATTATTTCAGACCAATCCCAATCGAATGGATTTCCTCTTTTTTAATCCAACGGTCATCAATGCCTATCGTCAGTCTAACCAGGATTTCCCATTTTTAGTGATGGTTCGTAAATTGGCTAATCAGCTTAATCCCGGAAAGGTATCTAATGACCAATTCTTCAACCAGATTTGGTCGTTTATTCAAGGTTATGCCTTATTGATTAAGAATCAGGTGACTAGCTATGATGCAAATTTAGTTGAGGTGACACTATTAGAACTGACAGGAGCAAGCAAATGAAAGCATTAATCATATATTGCCATCCTTACGATAAAAGCTTTAACCATGCCGTATTAGAGAGTGTTCAAAGCAATTTGAAGAATCGCGGTACAAGTTTCCGTGTCATTGATCTTTATGCGGACCACTTTGATCCGGTATATTCGGTCGAAGAACTTGCCTTGTACCATCAGGGCGGCACGGTCGATCCGTTAGTAAAAGAGTATTTAGACCTTTTACAGGAATGTCAGACGGTCATCTTCGTTACTCCTTACTGGTGGAACAGTATTCCGGGGATGCTTAAAGGGTTCATCGATAAGGTTATGAAAGAGGGACCGGGTTTATCACATACCATTACCAAAACGGGTGTTAAGGGTGAATTAACTAATGTGAAGCATTGTTACGTCTTAACTACTTCAACATCGCCTACTTGGTATATTCGTATCTTTTCAGGTAATGCGATTAAGAAAGCCTTTATTAATAAGACTTTGAGACAGTTAGGCTTTCGTAATATTATTTGGCAAAACTTTGGTGGTATTACTAATTCTTCAATTGAACGGCGAAGAAAATATTTATCCAAAGTTGCTTGTCAAGTTTTTAAATAAATTGCATTCAACCTGCTAAAGTAGCAAGATATAAATAGACTTAGATAATCAAGTCCTTAAGTTAGCTGAAAGAGGGCCTTAGCGATGAAAAAATTAGGAATTACCATTCGCGATGTTGTTGTCATTTTGTTATTAGTGGTTGTTGCTCAAGTAATTCCGCAAATTGTATTAGGACTCCCACAAATTTTTTCACCTGCTATTAAAAACAGTCACAGCTATATTCTGACGGTCTTTGTGTTAATTCCGCTCTGTTATCTGTTCCTGTTTTATTATGGGTTCGTTTGGCTTAAAAAACATTTGTATCACAACGACTTTAATTCAATTACTGTTCATTTAAAGCCAAGAGATGGAATTAGATATTTTTGTTATGCACTTTTATTGATTGTCCTTTTACTATGTGGCTCATTTATTGCTGGACTTCATCTCACCACGCCGGTGTTAAATCACTGGGAATTCACCCAAAATTTAGTTAGTGAAGGGTTAATGTTCTTTGCCCCACCCTTTGTCGAGGAAGTAGCTTTTCGTGGCGTGATTATTGAACAAGTGGCCCGCCAATATAACTTAATTACTGGTGTCATTGTTTCTTCACTTCTTTTTGGATTAGTCCATTTAATGAATGGCGCATTAAATTTTATTAGTGCTGTTCAGTTAATTTTATCTGGTGCACTGATGGGATGCTTATTATCATTGATTTATTTGTACACGGGTTCGATTTGGGCCAACTACATTGTGCATGCGACATATAATTTGTTTTTCACAATTGTGCCTATCCAGGCTAATGTTACTCATGACTGGCCATTTCAGTTCATCTTTACTAGCCATAGTCAATTGATTACTGGAGGTCAGTACGGGTCGGATTGTAGTTTGGCTTTTAACGTGGCATATTTGTTGATGATTGGTCTATTTCTGTATTTGTTGCGCTCGACTACTCATTACCCAAATATTCGTTGTAAATAGGTAATGATAAAGTGCTTGAAAATTAAAGAGGAGGGTAAAACGATATCTATACTTCTAAAGGTAAACTTTATATGACGTTAGGGATGATAAATTAGTTGGTTGAATGTAATGCCTTGACAGGATTTATTGAATAGTTATTGCAAGAATTAATAGTAGTCAATATGAATGTGTATTATAATTATGAATGAATTATGGTATCGACACATTAACCGAAATCGAAGTTTATTTTTCAAGAATTAATTGTATTCCAAAAGTTGATTTTGGGTGATCCGGAATTTTGGTATCGAAGCCTTACCATAGTTACAGTATTCCCCATTGTATGGGGGTTGTCTACTACTAAATAGAGGGTGCAAGAAAAAGTATTAGGAGAAAGTCTATGACAACATTATCCAACCAAGCCAAGTCATTGTGGGCCAAAAAAGAGAATAGGGATGGACAAGAATTATGGCTACCATTAGTGGCTCACTTAATTGATGCTCAAAATGTCATTCATTGGCTATATAATAATTGGCTTAATGAAAGTCAAAAGTCTGTCCTTAGGAAAAATATCTCGGATGACGATACACAGAAACTAGTAAAATTTATTGGCTTTTTTCACGATATTGGCAAAGCAACCCCGGCTTTTCAAACTAAGCCATCTTATAATCGTGATTCTCAGTTAGATGATGAATTGATGGAGAAATTACTTCGTAACGGATTCACCAAATTAGATGACTATGATCCTTCCTCACGCCGACGATCTCCGCATGCTATTGCTGGAGAAACTTTATTGGAAAAATTCGGACTTAATGAATCAATTGGTTCTATTATTGGGGCTCACCATGGAAAACCAGCAGAAGAATTTTTTGATTATGAAGACCAAATATATGATTATACAAGTAATTATTTTCAATCTGACAATGATGCAATTGTACAAGGCAATTGGGAAAAAGTTCATAAAGAATTGATTACATATGGTTTAAACAAATCAGGGTATGATCAACTTCAAAATATTCCGGAAATTAATCAGAAACAAGCAGTTCTGCTCACAGGTTTACTAATTATGGCTGATTGGATTGCTTCTAGTGAATTTCTCAATAATGACCATTCTCAACCTATGTTTCCACTTATTCGACTGGATCAGTCGTTTGACGATATCGATTTAAAACGGCGATATAAAAATGCTATTGAAACGTGGGACATTAGTGGCCATTGGACGCCAATGCCAGTTCCTAATATTGACGAACATTATGAAGAACGTTGGGGATTTAAACCACGAAATGTTCAACGACTAATGTCAAGAGTCATTGCTACAATTACTGATCCTGGAATAGTGATTATCGAAGCTGGGATGGGAATTGGTAAGACCGAGATTGCTCTAACGGCAGCGGAGCAATTGTCACTAACCAGTGGTACTTCTGGTGTGTTTATGGGGCTACCCACGCAGGCAACTAGTAATGCTATGTTTAATCGTGTTGATAAGTGGGTTGATGAACTCGCTAAGGAAGAGAATACTAGTTTGCCAATTAAACTGATGCATGGTAAGGCACAGTTTAACGAAGAAAATAGAAATTTGCCACGTGCAGAAAATATTGATGATCAACAATCTGTCGTTGTAAACAGTTGGTTTTCGGGAAAGAAATCAATGCTTGCTGATTTTTCAATTGGTACGATTGATCACTTACTCTTAATGAGCCTTAAGCAAAAGCACCTTTTCCTTCGTCATTTAGGTTTAAGTGGTAAAGTAGTCATCATCGATGAAATTCATGCATACGATTCATACATGAATTCATATTTGAAGAGGGCCCTTCAATGGCTAGGTGCTTACCACATTCCAGTAGTAGCTTTATCTGCCACCTTACCTAGAGAAAAACGCGCAGATTTAATTGCCGCGTACTATCGCGGAAAGTATGGTCATAAAATAGATAAGGGTAGGTGGCAAAGTAGTGAAGCATACCCGCTATTAACCTATCTTGATGGTAAAAAAGTCCATCAATTTGACGAATTTCCTCAAATTACTAATCCACAGAAAAATAAAATAGTTCGATTAGACGTTGACGACGATGAGTTAATAGCCAAGGTCGTGGAAGCAATTAAAAATGGTGGAGTTGCTGGCATCATCGTTAATACTGTTAAGCGTGCTCAGAGGTTATCACAACTAATGCCGGGAAATATTCCAACACTTACACTACATTCTTCATTCCTAGCTACTGATAGAATAAAATTAGAAGATAAACTTCAAAGTAGCATTGGTAAGAACGCTGACAGACCGGACAAAATGATAGTTATTGGGACTCAAGTACTTGAGCAATCGTTGGACATTGATTTCGATGTTCTCTTTACCGACATTGCACCTATGGATTTAATTCTTCAACGCATGGGAAGATTACATCGGCACAACATAACGCGTCCTAGTCAGCTATCTTTACCCACCACTTATATTCTAGGTATCAATGCTTTTGGTGACTATGGTGATGCTAATGAGTCCATTTATGAGAAGTACTTATTAATGAAGACCGATCACTTTCTGCCAAGTATCATTAATTTACCAACAGATATATCTCCACTGGTTCAAAAAGTATATGAGTCTGACACGGATCAAGAGGTACCTAAAATTGAAGAATCACTAGTTGAATTAAAAAATTACGAAAAAGAGGAGCAACGTAAAGCACGGGCATATCAAATTAGTGCTCCATATCCGGAAGAAACTCTCCATGGTTGGTTAGATCGTGAACAACATGATGTTGATGATGCTAGTGCAGAAGCCGCTGTTCGGGATATTAAAGAATCCATTGAAGTTGTTTTATTACAGCATACTTCAGCGGGTGATTATTTGATCGATGGGCGCAACATAAAAGATGTTGATGATGATGTAATTGCCCAACAACTGATTCGATTGCCCAATGCAATTACTCCTAATATTTCAAAAACAATTGATAAACTCGAGAAGCTAACAGAACGGTACTATCACAACTGGCAGAATAGTATTTGGCTTAAGGGAGTCATTGCGCTGCCATTAGATCAACATTTTGAGACCATTTTCAATGGTTGGAAAATTCGTTATTCAAGGAAATTAGGATTAATGTATACAAAGGATGAATAATATGAGTGAACAACAATTTAATCTCGTAACTGATCCTTGGATTAAAGTTATTGATGATAATAATCAAGAGCAAACTGTTTCATTAAATGAACTTTTTGCAAATGCTGCTCAATATCAGCGCCTAGCGGGAGAAATGCGATCACAAAACCTAGCTATTCTTCGGTTCTTATTAGCTATTTTAACAACGGTTTATTCACGTTACGATGCTCATGATCGCCCATACGACTGGCTACAGATAGACGATGAAACTATGCGTCCAGTATCACTGGATAGTGAGTCGATTGAAAACGATGACCATCAGATCAAACACGAATTATTACATGCTTGGAGATCTCTTTATCGATCTGGACAATTTTCTCAGGTCGTAACCTCATATTTAGAGAAGAATCAGGATAAGTTTGATGTATTTAACAAGGATAATCCTTTTTACCAGGTTACCAGGGAACAGTACAACAACTTAGTACCGGCTAATAAAAGTGTTGAAAAGGGAAAGGGAACAGTTGCCGTTAAGCAGATCAATCGGACAATCTCAGAAAGTAATAATAAGCCAGACATTTTTTCACCTAATTCACCTGCATATAAAAACGACGTTTCGTTAGATGAATTGGTACGGTGGCTTATTACTTACCAAAACTTTACTGCAGTGACAGATAAAACTAAAGTTACATCTAAGGATAAATTTAGTATTTCAAAAGGTTGGTTGTATGGATTAAATCCAGTTTTTGCAGTGGGAAATAATTTATTTGAAACTCTAATGCTGAATATGGTGCTTATTCCCCAAAAAGAACAATTTAATGATGAGCTCATTAATCAAAAACCGGTATGGGAAGTACCTGTTAATGAATATGTTAAATTTAGAAAAAATGAACAATTCCCTGACAACCTGGCGCAACTATATACAATTTGGTCACGTATTATCCACATTGAGTGGAATAATGGACGTCCAACCATATTTAGTGCTGGCTTACCCAAATTAGATAATCAAGATGCGTTCTTGGAGCCTATGACTACCTGGAAATTAGGAAAGAAAGATGAAGGAGCAAAGCCAAATATGAGGTGGCTAAACTCACTTGGTAAAGCAATGTGGCGTAACTTCGGGCAATATGTGACTATTAGTAATAAAAGTGGCAATTTAGAACCTGGTATTGTCACTTGGCTTAAATTATTACAAAAAAGTAAATTTATCAGGTTAGATACTAAAATCCATCTTATGACTGTAGGCTTAATTAATGATGGCAATGGTAGATCACAATTACCTGCTGCTGAGTTTTCTGATGATATGCAGGTTAACGCCAATGTGCTATTTGATGATAATCCATCAAAACGTGATTATTGGCCGCGCAGAATTGAAGACACAGTCGAATTCACTGAAAAGGTAGGATCATATATTTGGCATTTTGCAAATAATGCCGGCAAGCTACGTGGCGTTGCCGATGCAGGTTTCTTTGCTAATAGAATTGCCGCTGAATTTTATAATCAGTTAAATGATCCGTTCAATGAATGGCTTGCTCAATTAACTAATCAGGATGACCGTGATCAACAAGTGAACATGTGGAAAAACGTTTTAAAACAAATTGCATTGAGATCAGCAGATGACTTAATGAGCAGAGCAACACCACAAGAAATACGTGGTAAACAGAATGAAGATGGGACAGAAGATAACATTTTTGTCTATTATCGCATTTTCAAAGCATCACTAATTAAAGTATTAGAATAGGAGGAATTTGTATATGGCATCGCGAGTTAAGCAGGTGACCGGTTTTATTATCCATCAATTATGGGATGGTCAGCCCAATAAAGCAGTATTGGCTGCGTTGCGGAATTCGAGAAACATAATGAGCAAAAATGCATCAGTTGTGTGGCCATTTTTGTTATCGAATATGGACGAACAAGACCTCTCCCAAAATGGTCAGCCCACTTATGCAGAAAATGCTGTTTTTGCAGCGTTGCGTTGTTTTGCAATCTACCAGCAGGCTAATGACCGCTTGACATATGAGTCGAGTGGCAAGGAAAAGAAAGGACAACAACTATTTGAGATATTGTCCACAATCCGAACGGACGAGTCTATACAAAAAGCACTTGATCGCCGAGTACAAACCATCTTGGGGAACGAAAACTCAACTAGTGTTATTTATGCTATTTATCATTTAATCTCTATTCTTAAAGCAAATGTTAATTCAAAAACAATGGATTTTGCTCAACTTGGTCAGGATCTTTATTACTTTCAGTTAAGCTCTGATTTATCACGTCAAATTTGCTTAAAGTGGGGTCAACAATATTACCGAGCTTCTAATAAAACTACAGTCAAACAAGGAGAATAATTATGAGTTCTAAAAATTTATATGTCGACATCAACATTTTGCAATCTGTCCCTTCATCTAACATTAATCGTGATGACACTGGTGCACCCAAGACTGCAATCTATGGAGGAGTAACGCGGTCACGAGTGTCATCGCAGAGTTGGAAACGGGCTGTCAGAATGGCATTTAATCAACAAAGTGATAATGCGGAATGGTTGGAAGGTATTAGAACCACCCGAGTGCCATCGTTATTAGCAAAGGCATTACAAAATCAAGATAGTGATCTATCTGAAGAGGATGCGTTAGATAAAGCGGTAGAAGTTTTAAACAAGGCCAAAATCAAGTTAGATAAAAAGACTAATCGTACAAAAGCTTTACTAATGGTAAGCAAAGGACAAATTGAAAAACTAGCTCAATATGTATTGTCTAATAGTGAATTAGATCCTAAGGCAATCAAAAAAGTGCTTCAGAATGATCATTCGTTAGATATGGCGTTATTTGGACGAATGGTTGCTGATGATCCATCTCTAAATGTCGATGCATCTTGTCAAGTTGCTCATGCTATTTCAACCCATGAAATAGTACCAGAGTTTGATTACTATACAGCAGTTGATGATGAGAAGGAAACTGATGAATCTGGATCAGCGATGATTGGAACAATTGAATACGATTCTGCTACCCTATATCGATATGCCAATGTTAATGTTAATGAGCTGGTCCACAATCTAGGTAATTCTACAGTTGCTATCAAAGGATTACAATTATTCATTAAAGACTTTGTTATGTCGATGCCAACTGGTAAACAGAACACATTTGCAAATAAAACAGTTCCTCAATATGTAATGGTAACTATTAGGGAAGATACCCCGGTTAATTTAGTTTCAGCTTTTGAGGAACCAGTGAAATCACGTAATGGCTATGTTCAGCCTTCTGTTGATAAGTTGGAAAAGGAATATCAAAAGACACAAAAATTTGTAGATGAACCTATCGCAACTTATGTATTAACTGATTTTGCTTCTCAGTTAGATAGTCAGACAGCGAATATTAATGACATGGTAAATAAAGTCAGCCAAACTATTGAAATGAGGGTTGATGATGAGAACACTGACGATTAAACTAGCTGCCCCTTTGCAGTCATACGGTAATGAAGCCACCTTTAGTCGGCGAACTAGTTACCATTTTCCATCTAAAAGTGCTGTTTTAGGGATGATTTCTGCTGCTCTTGGATACCATCGGGATGATTCACGGATTCTACAGTTAAACGAACTTAAAATGGCAGTGCGCGTTGATCAACCAGGAAGAACATTAACTGATTTTCAAATTATTGAATATGACCAGAGTCATCATAAGCGAATCCTTTCTTACAGAGATTACTTGCAAGATGCAGTTTTTGTTGTGGCTATTAGTGGTGAAGATCAGCAAATCATAGTAATTGAAAAAGCATTGCATCATCCTAAGTTTCAATTGTTTTTAGGTAGAAGGTCAAATGTACCTGCTAGCCCATTGTGTACTCAAATCTTTGAAAATTCTGATCCAGTTGACATCTTAAAGTCTTACCCTTGGCAAGCAGCTAAATGGTATCAAAAAAGGATTCACCAAGACTGCTACACTGCTGAGCTGATTGCAGATGCTAATTTGGTTAATAATAACCATTTACATTCTTTTGTAAAAGATAATATCGGTAGCTTTGATGAGAATCATCGTTGGCATACCTATCGGTCTGTTGCTAGTATGCGTGTGGAATTACCAAATAAATTTAATCAGAATACAGAACATGATATTATGGCCAACATTTAAGGAAGGATGCTATGTATTTATCAAGAGTTGAGATCGATGATCAAAATCGTCAAAAGATAAAGGATTTAACGCACTTAGGAGCTTACCACAACTGGGTAGAAAGTAGTTTCCCGTTTGAAATTGATCATGGCCAAAGGTTGCGACACCTTTGGAGAATTGATCGACTTCATGACAAAAGTTATTTGCTCATTGTAAGTTCTGATCAACCAGACTTAGATAAGCTTGAGCGATACGGTGTTACCAATACTGCAATGACTAAGAATTACCAACCGTTTCTTGATCAGATCCACAATAATGAGACTATGCGTTTTCGCTTAACGGCCAATCCAACATACCGAACAAATGATAAAGTTTATCCTCACATTACAGTGGAGCAGCAAAAGAAATGGTTAATCGACAGAACTAACGAATCTGGCTTTAGCATTGTGAGAAGTCATAATGGATTGCTAGATTTTGACATTATTGATCGTGATTGGGCAATTTTATATCACCACCGACGTGTGCGTTTAAGTCGAGTAACTTTTGAAGGCATTCTCCAGGTTACAGATGCTGAAAAGTTAAAACACACATTAACACACGGAATCGGTCGTGAAAAAGCTTATGGTATGGGAATGCTTACTGTTATCCCGATTAGGAAAGAAAATGAAAAGTAATTATGGAGCACCCAAAGCTGAAACGAATGAATTAGGTCGTATTCAAGATCGAGTCTCATTCCTATATTTAGAGCATGCGCGAATTAACCGTCAGGATAGTGCGGTGACGGTGACTGACCAACGAGGAACTGTCTTTATTCCATCAGCAATGGTAAGTGTTTTAATGCTTGGACCAGGAGTGGATATTACCCATCGTGCTATGGAATTGATTGGTGATTCGGGAATGTCGGTTGTATGGGTAGGTGAACATGGTGTTCGTCAATATGCCCATGGACGACCGCTAGGACACTCATCTAGATTTCTAGAACAGCAGGCTAAATTAGTTTCTAACCGTCGAACACGTGTTGCTGTTGCTCGAAAAATGTATCAGATGCGTTTCCCAAATGAAGATGTCTCAAAAATGACTATGCAACAATTACGAGGGAAAGAGGGGGCGAGAATCCGTAGAGTATATTTAGAACAATCTAAAAAGACTAATGTACCTTGGCATCGTAGGGAATATAAAGTAGATAATTTTGAAGCTTCAACACCGATTAATAAGGCCCTGACTGCTGCTCATCAAGCACTATATGGACTTAGTTGTAGTGTCATTGTTGCGTTAGGTGCTTCTCCCGGATTAGGATTTGTTCATACAGGCCATGATTTGTCATTCGTTTATGATTTTGCTGATTTGTATAAAGCAAAGTATTCGATCCCTATCGCTTTTCAGATGACTGCAAAGCATGGTGCTCAAGATGTGGCCGATTGGACTAGAAGACGGATGAGAGATGCTTTTTCAAATGGAAAAATTTTAACTCAGATGGTCTATGATTTGAAATATATTTTGGACATTGATGATCATATGGTTGCTGACACTATGCACTTATGGGATGATCGCGAAGGACTACAAAAGTTTGGTGTGCAGTATCACGAATTTGATGGCGAGGATAACCAACAGTGATAGTAATTACACTTACCAAAGTACCATCATCACTACGTGGAGATTTAACTAAGTGGTGTCAAGAAATTCAGAGTGGAGTTTATGTCGGCAATGTTAATGCTCGTGTGCGTGAACGATTGTGGGAACGCATCAATAAGAATATTGGTCGTGGAGAAGCAACCCTTGTTTACAACACTAACAATGAGTTAGGATATACATTTCGTACCACTCGTAGGGATAGAGACGTTATTGATTCGGATGGAATTCCACTAATGAAGTCCCTCTTTGAGTTGCAAAAACCTAGAAGACATGGATTTAGTAACGCTTACCATTACCATAAGGCTCGAACTGCTCATCATAGAATATCAGCTCCATTTGTAGTTTTGGATATAGAGACCACAGGGTTAACCCCTTCTAATAACCAAATTATTGCCATTGGTGCGGTAAAAATAGGTGAGAATATTAATTCATTCTATCGGTTAATTAAGTTAGAAAAAGGTAGAACTGTACCTGCAGAAATATCTAAAATTACCGGACTTAATGATCATCTATTAAGTACCAAGGGTGTTCCTATCGAAGAGGCAATTATTGAGTTAAAAGGCTTCATTAATAACATGACAGTTGTTGGATATAATCTTCTTTTTGATGAGCGTTTTTTACAAGCAGCAATTATTAAACATAAGATTATTCAGTTCAATAATAAAATGGTGGACTTGCTTTCTTATGCTAAGAAAGTTAATAAATTTAGTGATAACTATCATTTATCGACGATTTTACGCCAATATAATATTGTGAATGATCATCCACACAATGCTTTATCTGACGCAAAAGCCACTATGGAACTTGCAAATAAACTCATTAAAAAGTACGGGTTTAGTATTTAGAAATACGTTAATTACAGGGATCTTTTAGTGTATTCCCCATGTATATGGGGGTGATCCTTGGGTTAAAGAAAGTTTAATTGGATTCATTCTGTATTCCCCATGTATATGGGGGTGATCCCTCTTCGCGAGCCTTCGGAGAAAGCCCCAACTGGTATTCCCCATGTATATGGGGGTGATCCTTCATTCAGTCCAGTTGCCGATACTTTCAGTAAGTATTCCCCATGTATATGGGGGTGATCCTATGGGTAAACCACATTGGAAGTTTTGATGACGGTATTCCCCATGTATATGGGGGTGATCCTCCTCACTACCACGGACATATCGATGGGAACAAGTATTCCCCATGTATATGGGGGTGATCCTAACACGAGCAAAGTAGTTCCAGTTAGGGCTGCGTATTCCCCATGTATATGGGGGTGATCCTGATACTCTTCAACATATTCGCAATGTATCCGTAGTATTCCCCATGTATATGGGGGTGATCCGTCATTGTTTAAAAAAGACAAGTCATAGTTGAAGTATTCCCCATGTATATGGGGGTGATCCCAAGAACTCAGCGGCGTTTAGT
>SKER01001982.1_pt1 | contig 14824 bp, 9 predicted proteins | sample 4826961 | NCBI WGS metagenome assembly SKER01 (sample SAMN11008804, study PRJNA524170) | human gut metagenome | biome: Human fecal sample; material: Feces; isolation source: fecal sample from pouch patient p47 | host: Homo sapiens | place: Israel: Tel-Aviv | collected 2016-11-16 | reverse complement strand
ATGTTACTGTCACTGGTCAGCCTGGTACTGATCAAAAGGTAAATCTTACTACCCCAGAAGGCTACAAGCTTGCTGAAGGTCAAACCTTACCAACTAGTGTCACGATGCCAGAAGCAAACGAGATAATTACTATTAATCTTGTTCACGCTACTAAGGATATCAAGCCAAATGATCCAGGTGTAAATCCAAGCGATCCTGTATATGCTGATATGTTCAAGACCGTAACTCGGACAATCAAGGTTAACAACCCAGATAGAATGGTTGATACTACAACACAGCAGGTTAACTTCAACCGGACTAAGACCATAGATGAAGTTACTGATGAGGTTATTTCCTATGGTAACTGGACATTAGCAACTGGTTCGGCTAAGGATTGGGGGCAATTCAATGTTCCACAACTAGACGGCTTTATCTCATATGTTGATGGTAATGCTGCTAAGGAAGTTGCTGAAGAAAACGTAACTGCTGATACAGCTGACGTAACTGTAGAAGTAACTTACAAGAACTCTGACAACAATACCAACCCTGGCGATGACGGCAACCATAACACTAACCCTAGTGATAATGGTAACCACAATACTAACCCAGGTAATAACAACGGTATCAATAATGGTACCCAAAACGGTAATGGCAACAAGACCGTAAACACTAATGTTACTGACAACGGTAATGGTGACAAGACCGTAAACACTAATGTTACTGACAACGGTAATGGCAACAAGACCGTAAACACTAATGTTACTAACAACGGTAATGGTGACAACAGTCAAAACAACAAGCAAGCATTACCACAAACCGGTAATACTAAGAATGATGCGGCTGTAGCTGGATTAGGTTTAGCTGGCTTACTGGCAATGCTTGGTTTAGGCGGATTGAAGAAGAAACGTAACTAGATAACATAATTTTCTTTCCCAATATTTAAGTGCTGTATTCGATTCGTCTAAACTATGAAAAGGACTACTTAGTATTTATTGTAAGTAGCCCTTTTTTTGTTAGTAAATTAGACTCTTTATTAATCGGTAAGGATGAAGAGAATTTGGAGAACTAGACTAAGCTACTTTGGCTTTTGGTCTAGTTCTTTTTTTTGATAATTCACGAATCATGAGATTAGAAGTCTTCCCTAAATTTCAAGAATAAGTTAACCAATGATACTCAAACATTACAAGCTCCAATAAAAAAGGACAGTGTATTGGAAGTATTAAACTAACAAGTTCTCGTTTAAGAACTATATCTGGTGATCACTTATCATATCCCTTATATGGTAATGAAACAGTATCTAAAGGCAATTTCTTTGAAAAAACATTCAAATAATTTTCTACTGTTATAAGCTTATTCCCTCCAAGAGCTAATACTTCTTTTTATGTTTCAAGCCTATTTTTTCTGAATAAAAAGCGCCAACCGAAGTCAGCGCAGAAAAAGGAGCAATATTATTTCATCATCTTACGAATCAGAGCAATCACCTTTTTAATTGATTTTTTAACGTGTTTATTAGGCACGACCAAAATGATAAGGAACCAATGGCCCATGGGAGACACCTCCCATCTCGCGCGGTTTAAGTGGGAGCTACCCACTCGGTGCGCAAACTTAATTGTATCATAAGGACATTGTGATATAATATAGATACCAAAATGATAAGGTCGGTGTGCAAATTGGAATCGGGTAGCTCCCGATTACCGAGCCGGCGGGACATCTGAAAAGATGCCCTTTTTTATTTTTAAAGTAGGGTCTATTTTTAATAAATAACCCCTAAAGAATGTTGATATAATAAGCCCCTATATTCTACAATCGGAATATAGGGGCTATTATCTTTATTAAGCACAAAATAGCCCCTAAAATAAGGAGCAATTAATCATGAAACAACTCGTTTTACCCATCAAAGATTCCAATATCCTGCATGAAGTCGAAGATACTCTCCTACATAATTTTAAAGCTGGCCGCCGAAATTACACAATTTTCCAAGTTGGCAAGGCAACGTTACTCCGAGTGTCCGATTTATTAGCTCTCAGACGCAATGAAATCTTCAATAACGATGGGACTATCGCTAAAAATGCTTATATTCGGGATAAAAAGACCGGAAAGCCCAATACTTTGTACCTAAAACCAGTTAAACAAGACCTAAAAGACTATTTTCAGTGGCTAAACCAACAAAATCTCCACTCAGATTGGCTTTTTCCATCGACTAAACACCCCGATCGGCACATCACTGAAAAACAGTTTTACAAAATCATGGCTAAAACTGGCGATTTACTTGGAATTAACTACCTCGGTACTCACACAATGAGAAAAACTGGGGCTTACCGGGTCTACACACAAACTCATTACAATATCGGTTTAGTGATGTCGCTGCTTAATCATTCCTCAGAAGCTATGACCTTAAAATATTTAGGTCTGGATCAAGTCAGCCGAGAACAAATGCTCGATGAAGTTAAGTTCGATTAAGCACTCCCCCCAAAAAAATTCACTCGTTAATCAGGTTAGGTTTAGTCATAAACCGTTCTGATTAACGAGTCCAGCAAGCGAAGCACGGTAGTTGTTCTAGATAGCATATATTGATAATTGATACAATATATGCTATCATTAGGGCATGGAAGATTTAGAATTTGAATTTTATACTCGCCCTAATGGCCATACTGAATTTGCAGAATATCTAGATAGTCTTGACGTTAAAGCTAAAGCAAAGTTATTAGCACGGATTAACATGGTCGCAACTTATGGACTTAGTGCTGGAATTCAACATAACTGGGTTAAGCCACTGGAGAAGAACCTCTATGAAATTCGCTCTCGGGTTAGTAATAATCAACAACGTGGCCTTTATTTTCACGTTGATGGCGTTCACTACGTTATTACCCATGGCTTTACTAAGAAAACCCAGAAAACACCGCCACGAGAAATTAATCATGCTAAGAAATTACGTGACGAATACTTTGCCAACCGAAAGGAGCAATAATTATGAGCAACATTAATTTTAAAGACTACTTAAATGAACAATTAAAGGATCCGGAATTTAAAAAGGAATTTGAAAACGAAACAACTAAGTTAGAGAGTGCCATTGCATTAACTAAGGTTAGAAAAGAATCAGGCCTTTCTCAACGAGATCTAGCTACTGTTTCTGATGTTCCTCAATCAACAATTGCACGAATTGAAAGCGGCGCTAACACCAGTATTGATACTTTAACCAAAATTGCTAACGCTTTGGGCAAGAGATTGACTGTTAACTTCTCATAATAGTTAATCTAATTACTTAATAGAAAGAAGTTTTTATCATGATGTCCCCTAAATCAATTGCCCGTTGGCAAGAACTTAAAGCCAAAAAACTGAGTGGTCGTACTGTTCCTGAAGATATGGAGTATAAGAAGCTCCAGATGAAACATAACGCTGATGTTTTAGCCTTAAACGAACTAAAATGGAAAGCGGAATTGGCCGAAGCTATGCTAACTTCGGCCAGCAATAATGATGACTTAATGCAACGCTTAAACAGCATTATTGATTCGCAAATTGGTGATGATCAAAAGCCATTTGCGAAAAAAGATTTGCATGATTTTGTGACTGCATTTGTGGCTAAAATAAAACAAGAGCAGCAGGAACAAAGTCACGCAAAACCATTGGGAAAGAATCCATTACATGATAATGAATTTCCCAATGGGAACAATCCAGATTAACTAAATGTTAAAGCTGGATTGTAAAAAATTCCCTTTGTCGAAAGACATTGGGAATTTTTTATTTTGGTATTACCTTTTGATTAAAAGGTAATATTTAATTTTCAAATACAATCTTGAAAATTAAATAAATAGTTATTAGGAAATGTGTTCCTAATTCCCTCGGAAGAGCGACCGACAAAATGGGGTTACTCCATTTTGTCTAGGGAGCTAGTAAATTGGATAAGTTAACCACTTTACTTATTACCGAATATGTTACAATGATGGTAGCAAAACTACGATATAGGTGATGATAATATGTCGATTAAATGCACGGTAACAACTGACTTACAAGCCAAGGATAAGAACGGTTATTCTGGCATTCAAAAGCACGTTGAACATGATAAAAAGATTAATCACACTAACCAAGATATTGTGTTCAGCGAAACTCAATTTAATCAATATGATAAATCTCCGAAAACACGAGCAGCAATCGACCAATGGAACAATGAACATTTCAAAGACTATGTTGAGGAACACGATAAACATCAACGTGAAAAGGGACACGCAGAACGGCAATACGGCAGTGTTAAAAACTACCTAAAACGGAAAAAGAAGGCGACCGCTGTATTAACCATCGGTAATATGGAAGTTCAAAGTAAATTAATGCAACAATTCTGTCCTAAGACTTCCTATCAGGAAGAAAAGTTGCCGGACGGTACTACGCACTTAGTTTTCAAATTAAAAGACCAAAATAACCAACCAATCCCAGATAATATTGCGGTTGCCAAGCAGTTTTATGGCTGCTTCAATCGAGCCTTAATTAAAGCCACCAATAACAATGTTGGGTGGACACTTAAAGATAAATCACGAGTTAATGTTGGCGATTATTTACATCGAGGTCGCTACGCCACCAATAATGATGAAATGGGAATCTCTCACATTCATTATGAATTAGCTACCTTTGGCATGACCAGAGGCGGTAAAAAGCGAGCCGCTCACGTGACTAATTCACTCAATCAGGCCTTAGTAAGTCTCCATCACGCCGTTACAGGTAAATATTGTTCCGGACGTGACGCTACGAAATGGTTTCGGGCCAACATGGACCAATTCGCCTTAAAATGCCTCGAAGATGAACTACATAAGACCTACAAAGTGCCTCAAAATAAAAAAATCCTCGATTTTGAACGTAAAACCAAGGAAGATAAGGCCGTACAAACTGGTCTTTCCATGGAACAGTTAAAAGCTCAACATCAGGAAATCGCTGACCACCAAAAAGCAGTTCAGTCACTACAAAGCCAAGCTGATAACTTAACTAACCAAAAGAATGATGTCCAATCACAAGTTGCAACCGTCACTCAGAACCTAAAGAGCATCTACGAAGCCGCCACAGGCCACCAGGCGGTCGATAAAGACGGTAACGACCTTTCACCCCTAGCAATGGCAAACGGCATTACAAAGGCTGCTAGAAGCTCTCAGAAGGATAAGCAACAAGCTGAACAGAACGCCAATGCTGCCCAAGAAAAGCAAACAGCCGCCGAAAATCAACAGAAGCAATTAGAACAACAATTAGCTCATCAACGCCAACAATTACAAATCCTGCAAAATCAGATTAGCGACGCTGACAAACAGATTAAGCAGCGCAAGCTCCAGCGTATCAAAGCCGCTCAACAAGAAATTGACCAAAACGACTTACTCGATAACAACGATCAACCAATTACAGTAACCGAAGCTAATATAACCCAAATGGAACAGGAATTAGATTCCTGGCGTCAAGAAGAGCGAGATAATTGGGAAACAGATAAACAAGACTATCAAGATGAACTTGATAACCTAAACCAAGAAATAATCACTACCCGTACTACCAAAACTGAATTATCAACTACCAACCAACAATTAACCACCCAGAATCAGCAACTCCAGAATGAGAATACAACCGTACAAAACCAAATTAACGACTACAAAAACCAATTAGTCGATACCATTGCCGAAAATGCCCCTGAACACAAAGTTGACTCATCATTATTAAAGCCAAATGAAAAAGCTCAAGCGGTTATTACCAACACCGGACGACAGCAACATTTACGCCAGCCACTTAAATACCTGATGGACACCGTTACCGAAGTCCTACAAAAAGTCAAAACCGAAGCTACCAAGTTTATTGACCATGTTGTCAAAATCCTAATAGCTCCTAACCGTAATCAGTCACCTAAAAATCTACAAAGCCGAAAACTAGATCTATCAAGCATCACAGCCTCAGACAAGCCAATTGACCATCTCAAAGAGAAACAATTACAAAACGACCCTGCCGTTAAACTCAAAAAAGCTATCCTGTCCGCCAATAGTGAACAACTACAAAAAGTTGACCAGCAAGTCATACAATCACTTAAACAACAAGTAGAAGATAACATTGAATATTAATAATCAGTACTACACTACACCGAAATAAAATGTAGTACCTGCGCAATATACACACTAATTTTCGACCAAAAACTGCAACACTATCATAAACCTAGCAAATAAAGCTACTTAAACATTAATTATAGAGATAGGTACTACACCTAATACAAAACAGGTCTAGTACCATACCCACCTATCCTTAACTTCTACTAAAGGAAGAGCAAGCTTCCGCAAGGAACTTGCTCCAGCTTGCTCTCTCGAAACCTAGCCTGTCTGTGGCCAAAGTATCAAGAAAGCATTGCTCTCTCAGTCAACCCCAGAGTATTAATGGTCAATCAACAATAGAACATTATCAACTCACTATTAACACTCTAGCAGACAGTTTAAGCGCACTCCGCCCTTGCCCCTTGCTATTCCTCTCTATATCCCTGTTAGGCGGGCGGTTTTTTGTTTCTAATCATCGTTACAATTGCGATTTTTGGCGATAAACACGTTAAAACTCGCGTTAATAGAAGGGTTGTCCGTAGCATTTTCGAAGCTTCCAAGCCACGTCTTTAGTTCCGTGCGATAAGAACAAGGTTTAGCATACCTATGATGTTAACTACGGGTCTGGCGCGTCTCCAGATCCACGGACGCTTTCGGGATACTACCACGGTGCAGAGTCACTGCTTTTGAGTTTAACGGTCGTGAACCAAAAGAAAAAGCATGTAGCCGGTTAGCTACACGCTTTCTATCTTCCTCGGGTTTCAATTCTAGTTTGGATAACTTGAATTTTTCGCCATTTCTTTCTATAATTTATCTATAGACGAAATGACAACCCCGATTAGCTAGTGCGGATAGCTTTTCGGTAGCCCGTTGAAGTACGCCAATACTTCAGCGGGCTTTTTCTTTTACTCTCGTTTATTCAGTTGGTGAAGTAGTTCGCCAAAACTATTTCACCTATTAAAATACGCTAATCCGAAGCGAATGTAAATGCTTTCGAATTTGCTGTAGTACGTTATATATTGTGGTAAATATATAACTGTAGTAAATATATAACTTACTACAATATATAACGTACTACAGTTATATATTTACTACATCGACAAACGTTGATTTAACAGCATTTCATTTTTTGAAAAAGCAATTAGTTTACTACAATATATAACTGTGGTAAATATATAACTTACTACAACTAATTATTTTAACTGTAAATGACTTTATAATAGCGATTGTTGCCATATTATATTACTTGTAGTAAACTAATTATGAAATTGAACCAGGGACTTCAAAGGAGTGAAGACGATGCCAGCAATTTTATATGGAAACATGAAGGGCGGTGTTGGTAAAACAACCAACAGCGTTATGACGGCTTATCAATTAGCAAAGTTAGGTTATAAGACCCTTGTTTGTGATCTGGATCCACAAGCCAACGCAACTCAATTACTTCGACGAACATATGGGTTGCAGCACGGGACTGATCTACAAATCAACAAAACCATGATGGTTGCACTGACCGAAGAGAATATCAAGTCGGCCATTGTTAACATCATGGACAATTTATACCTGCTGCCATCTTCCGAGGACTTTAAGAACTATCCTGATTTCCTCGAAATGAAGTTCATGTTAGATAAAGAAAAGATTGAAGCCGGCGATAGTACCACTCTGCAAAGTGAAATGAGCAAAGTTAAAGAACAACGGATCTCCTACTTTGCCCAGCAACTTGCCAAGGTCCGTGATGAATACGACTTCGTTATCATTGACGTACCACCAACGCTCTCTATCTTTACCGACTCCGCTATTTACGCTACCGACTTCGTTATTATCGTTCTTCAAACCCAACAAAGGTCTCTGGACGGTGCTGAAACCTTCTTTGAATACCTCCAACAGATGTATAACGACTACGCTAATATCGACTTTGATATTCTGGGTGTCTTAGCCGTTCTTCTAAAAAACAATGTCGGCCTCGACAACCAAATTCTGAAGGATGCCGAAACCGACTTCGGGAAGGATATGCTATTTAACCAGATTATTCGCCACATGGAGCGTCTCAAGCGCTATGACCGGACTGGGATCGCTGAAAAGGGGCTTACCAAATATGATATGCACGATACCCGGTTGCATTATATCTACAACACGTTGACAAAGGAAATCATCGCACGCCTAAAAGACAAAGGGGTTGAATTGAAGTAATGGCTAAATTTGAGTTTAACAAGAGCGCTAAAAAGAAGGCGCCAAAACCAATTACGGAAACGAAGATCTCCAAGCCCAAGGAAACCTACGATCCTGCCAAAATGACGAAACAAGTCGAAGAGGACTACCAACAAGAACAACCAAAGAAAAGACGTCCTGGCCGGCCGAAGAGTGGGCGTAAGTCCTATCAGACAGTTCGTCTGCAGAAGAAGACCGTATTGAAAATCAATGCGCTTGAGAATGCACTTAGCGTATCTACACAGGATGCTACTGTTGACCAAGCTATCGAGCGTGTTCTTAATTCATTGAATGCCGATGAAAAGCGAGCCTATGATCTTTGGCTGGAAATGTTCGAGAAGAAAGAGAACCTATAAATCCCAATATTCATTTTTCTCCTAAGTTAGATTAGTTATTCCACCAAGAAAGAATTAATGGGTTATAACCATGTCCGAATAAATATCACTAAAAAGTAGTCTATTGTCCCCTGAAACGATTAATAAAACAGGCCTCTAATTCTTACCTCTGAACATTATTTAATATAGAAGTGTCCAATTAAGCCACTTCTCATGTCGTCTCATCGCTAATCTGTGATCCGTGCAACAGCAGTTCCAGTGTTCCACGCCGGTTTATTCTAATTACAAAGGATCTTAATATTGCTCTGGTAAATGGTGATATGTTAAACAATTTAATGATTAAATACCGCATTGGTGTTAAGATTAAGTAACAATTTACAACGCATAAGATCGATAAAGATTATTTTGAATAATCGCAAACATTTTTTATAAAGCGTTAAACATGCTATAATATTGATAGAGATGAAGTCGTCAAATTCATGGCGCACAAAAGCCCCCAGCAAGGTCCTAAGTTGCTGAGGGCTTTTTATTATGGGCTTATATTGCTGTTCGATTACTCGTTAATGGTGTCGATTGTTAAGCCACCAACCGAACCAAACTACGATGAGTGCATTAACGAGCGAGATGAAGTCGTTTAGCAAGTTCATGGCTACTACCCCCTTTCTATCACGACAAGGGGGCGAACGATTTTATAATTATAGCATGAAGGTAACTAGTAAAAATCAAAATAAATAGGCAAATAGGGTCTATTTATGATGAATTACCCCTGTTTAAACAGCATTATTTATGGCAATATGTACAACTATTACATAATAGGCTATTATATAGATACACATCTATATGAGAGGTAACGTAAATGGATTATCAAAAATTAGCTAACTTGCTTAAGGTAGTTGCTGAACCAAATCGGCTTAAAATTCTTGAAATGCTTTCCTGTGGTGAAATGTGTGCCTGCAACATTCTTGATCACTTTGATTTTACCCAACCAACGCTTTCTCATCATATGAAAATGCTGGAAGAGAAGGGGCTAGTCACAGTAAACAAAAAAGCCAAATGGCATTACTATTCTTTAAATCAAGACAAAGCAAAGCTTATTATCAATGGTTTAACCAGTACACTATCCAATACTGAAGATTGTATGTGTAAGGATGCTGATTAAAAGAGTAATCCTTTTATTTTTACCGCAAACATAGATAATTATCTATATGAAGGGGATTAATATGAAGGCGTCGAAAAACCTATCATTTATGGATCGTTACATGACCCTATGGGTGTTTTTAGCTATGGCACTTGGGATTTTAAGTGGATTTATTTTCCCTTCCTTGCCTAAGTTGATCAACAGTTGGTCAGTGGGAACTACGTCTATTCCGATTGCAATTGGCTTAATCTTAATGCTGTACCCGCCATTAACTAAGGTTAATTATGAAAAAATGGGTGATGTATTTCGTGATAAGGTAGATTGTAAAATTTAGAAGACTTAGATATACCAACTTGCTTATCAGTTAGAAACGATTTCCACGAAAAATAAGAAAAATAAGTTTGAAAGATTCAAGGAGTTGTATTATATTGAGGGCGTAGAATAAATAATATTATGGAGGGTGGATTATGTTATCGAGGAATAATTGGAAAGAACAAGTTCGGCAACAAGAACCGAAGAAACAACGGTTTACGATTAAGAAATTAACCATTGGAGTTGCTTCGGTTTTGATTGGTTTCACATTTATGGGAATGAGTGCTTCAGCCAACACTCAAACCATACCTGGTACAAATACGAATGCTTCTCCTACGGAAGGACAAAGCGATAATACTGCTAGCCGACCAGTTCAGCCAGCTGAGAGCGGTACAACGGGTGATGCTAAGACACCTGCTACAGCGGGGAAAGGCCAGGGCACCGCGACCTCAGCACCGAGCCAGGACTCGGATCAAGGGAATAAGCAGGACGCCCAGCAAACCGTCAACAAATGGATGTCAACCCCGGCCTTGGACGACCTGAAAAACTTTAAAGGGACCCCGGAGAACCACGTCACCCAACCCGATGTAACTAACGTGGTCAATCAGATCAACAGCCTCAAGCAGGAGGAGTACCAGAAGCAGCTAGATCAGGTGAAACAGCAGGTCCTGAACGAAATTGGTAAGCGCTTAGATACAGTTACTCCAGCACAAATTCAGGCCGTCAAAGATGAACAGGACCTGTTCCAACTCGAGGGGGTGCTTCAGAGCTACTCCGAACACCAGGATGTCATTAAGCGACAGGAACTGAAGAACGAGATGAGTCAAATTAAAGCACAGGGTGATAAAGACATTGATGCGGCCAAGACCAACGCTGAGGTTAATGCGGCTGTGAAGAAAACCCTGGATGGACTCTCACTGGTGGTGGCGAAGAATAACCTATGGTCGACTCGTGGCACCCTGATCCGGTCGGGCTTCCTGCTGAATAGTTACGCCTACCTTTCCAACGAGGACAAGGCAGCCCTGCAAAAGCAAATTACGGATGACCAAGCACTGTTGGCTGAACAAACGACCGAACTGAACGACTGGAAGCAAGGCGACGCGGCGAAATTCGAAAACACGACCAAACAGACGCAACAAAAGGCCATTCAGATTCTGAACGCGATTAAGGAAGCGGGGACCAAGAACTTTGCCGCGGCCCAGTCAGCCGCCGCGGATGCCCTGGCCAAGTTGCCGAACCTCCATACGGATTCTCCGTTTGCCCCGGCCGTCCTTACGGCCTTCCAAAAGGAAGTTAAGGATGCTAAGAATGCCAACACCATTGACATTCTGATGAGTATGGCGGAAAAAATGAACCTGCCGATTCCGAAAGTCAAGCCGGAACAACCGCAAAATGTTGAAAAGAATAACGCTGATACAACAACACTAATTGCACCATCTAAGATTGTACCTAGCTATGATGGTACAAAAGTAGTTGATACACCTTTTTATAACAACCCTCAAGGTACAAATTCAAAACTAATCGACAATAAATCTAAAGATGGACAGTATAACATTTACTTCACTGCAAAAGATGCATCTGGTAAGGAATACGCTAGTTCATATGCTGTAGAAAAAAGTAATGCTCCTATTCATTCCTTATTGGATAAGGATGCTGGTGCATACGATCCAAATAGTTTAGAACTTCATTTTTACTATCAAAACAATGGTGATCAAGATCAGACAATTAATTATACTTTGAGAATGCCTGATTGGATTAATCCTTATCTAGGAAATCCAGAATCTAGTTTAGTTCCAGATAGTAGTAGAATAAATGATGTTAAAGTTACTAGCAAACAAGGTAATACTTATGACATCAGTTCTGTAACTAAAACTTTAGATGGAGTTGAATCACGTGATGGTGATTTGCGCCGCGTAAAGGATGTGCCAGTTAATTTAACTGTTAAAGCTCATGATGCAATCAATTTGGTCATTCCGTTTGTCCTTAACACTACTGCTAAGGAGTCTAATACCAAGATTAATGACAACAATGACTTTTATGTTTTGGAAAATGGACAACAGACTGGTCATTTGAATGTCAGATCTTCAACTTATGCGCCATTATATCCAGAAGACAAGATTTATCCAGCAGTTAATGTAGGAAATAACAATTATACTCATGAATACCCAGATAATCCAGGTCCACTTAATTTGGATCCTTCTGTGTTTAGTGATGAAGACTTCCTAAATGGTTATCCTGATGGTATATATGAGGCCAGCACGCCAACTAACAAAAGTACTGTCTATGGCAGCTATACCTTTTCGTATTTATCTCTTAATAAATATGAAGATTATCTAACTAAGAATGGATTTACTGTAACCTTCAGTAACGGCAAGCCAATGCCATATTACAGGTATACTTTAAGTGTAAGTGGTGCAAAGCTGGTTGATAGAAATGGTAATCCAGGACAAGATGAAACCAAGGGACATCCTTATAAGGGACATCGTTATTTTGAAGTTGTACCGGTAATTTTGCTTAATCAAAATGAAACTTATACAACTAAGACGGCACCAACTGCTTGGGATCCGTCTACTATGGTTAATAAAGTTGCCGATCCAACTAATTATCGCTACTGGGATCAAAAGACCGATAGCGCAGTTAGAAGGGATAATACTGCAGCACAACTAACTGCTAAAGACTTTAAGGTAACTATCACTAAAGATGGTCAAGCCGTTAAGCCAGATGCTAACGGAAAGTATGATTTGTCTAAGCAAGGAATTTATACTGTTACTTATTCTAGAGATTTCAATGGCACGACAATTTCTAATTCTGGTCAAATTACTGTAACTCCAGCTGAAGACACTACAGTAACGTACACGTTCTACGATGAGACTGACAATAAGAAAGTTGAGGGTCATGATGTTACTGTCACTGGTCAGCCTGGTACTGATCAAAAGGTAAATCTTACTACCCCAGAAGGCTACAAGCTTGCTGAAGGTCAAACCTTACCAACTAGTGTCACGATGCCAGAAGCAAACGAGACAATTACTATTCATCTTGTTCACGCTACTATTGACACTAATGATCAAACTGTTCAAATCTCGTCGTCCTTAACTTCTCCTATAGTTAACCTGCATAGAACGACTGATGATAATACTAATATCGATGTTAACAATAGTCGGATTAACACCATTAAAATCGATTACGATTGGGATCACACCAATGGCAATGGTAACTACAGGAAGACCATTGTTTACAAGTTAAATACCGACGGAACGAAGTTTGTAAATACTACTGATCCTACTGATAGCTTCGACGCTAGTGGATTCAAGTACGAATGGAGAAAGGGCTATGCTCCAAACACCAAATTTGGTACTGGTACTGGAACTGTTTTAGCTCAGAGCAACGGTGTTTACAACCCAGAAGCAATGTTCCGGATGAACTATACGATTACTGATCCTTCGGTTGCTAGAAAGCTTAATCTGCCTACCAACTTCAGTACTTATAAAACCGTCTTCTTCAATTTCTGGGGTGCTACTACTGGTCAGCCACTAACCTTCAATCAAAACCAAGACATTTCTAACTTGAGTCAAGCTCAATACCGTCAATTGATCGACGTAACTGATCTTGGTGCTAATGGATGGAACGGTACGAATGTTGATCCAAGCACACCACAAGAGGCTGCTTACACTCCAGGTACGGATACTACTAAGACCTTCTCAATGGCATGGGCACCAAATGGTCAACCTTCAACTGCTACAGTTGCTGACGGTGTAAAGGGTACTGTACGAATTAATTTCAATGATGGTACTTACCTTGACGTTCCAGCAACAATCAATGTTGTACAGAATAACGCTGATCAATACATTCCAGCTTACAAAGACAAAACTGTTGCGGCTAATAGTTCTGTAAATACTGGTTCTCCTAGCTTCACTAAGGATAGTGAACCAGTTACAGATGTTCCTAGTCATACTTACGCATTTAATGATGGCACAACTAAGATGACCATTAATGATAAGAATGGTAAGAACCCAGTAACTGTAACTATCGATAAGACCTCTGGTGCTATTACATTTACTGCTCCAGATGATGCTACTGAATATGATATTCCAGTAGAAGTAACCTATGAAGATGGTTCAAGCAACACAGCAACTGCTAAAGTCTTCGTTAATAAGTCACTTGATCCAACCAAGGTTGCTCCAACGAACCCTGAATATAAGGAAATGTTCAAGACGGTTACCCGTGATATTGTGACTACTTCAGTATCTGGTCAACAAACAACTGAGGCTCAGAGTCTAGACTTTGGTCGGACAATGACTATCTACGGTAATGGCGATCCTGCTAAATATGGTAAGTGGGAAGCTGGTAAGTTGAGTACGGACAAGTTTACTACTCAAGGCGGCTCAACCGAATTTGCTTCTGAAAACATTACACCAGTTGATGGTTACACTTCTTACTACAAGATTGGCAATGACGGTCAAAAGGTAAATGCTTCTGCTGTTCCATCTGCTTCTGCATTAGATAAGGATGGCAACCCAGTTGACGGTACTACTGTTTACGTTGGTTACGATAAGAACAATACGCCAACACCAACTGAAGACACTACAGTAACGTACACGTTCTACGATGAGACTGACAAGAAGCCAGTTGAGGGTCATGATGTTACTGTCACTGGTCAGCCTGGTACTGATCAAAAGGTAAATCTTACTACCCCAGAAGGCTACAAGCTTGCTGAAGGTCAAACCTTACCAACTAGTGTCACGATGCCAGAAGCAAACGAGACAATTACTATTCATCTTGTTCACGCTACTATTGACACTAATGATCAAACTGTT
>SKER01001968.1_pt1 | contig 14895 bp, 14 predicted proteins | sample 4826961 | NCBI WGS metagenome assembly SKER01 (sample SAMN11008804, study PRJNA524170) | human gut metagenome | biome: Human fecal sample; material: Feces; isolation source: fecal sample from pouch patient p47 | host: Homo sapiens | place: Israel: Tel-Aviv | collected 2016-11-16 | reverse complement strand
TTTCAGGAATTGATGAGTTGTTGCTGGAGGCGTTCAGCCGTTTTACTGAGATCATGTCCCGGCAATATCAGGCATTTTTTAGCGATGTTAGTGATGCTCAAGGCGCATGCCAGGCTATCACCGATATGATCTACAGCTCACAGGTCGCAACGCCGGATAATATGGAGCTGATGTACCAGCTCTACGCGCTGGCTAGCCGAAAACCGCTCTTAAAAACGGTAATGCAAAACTGGATGCAGCGCAGTCAACAAACGCTCGAACAATGGTTTGAACCCGGAACCGCCCGCGCGCTTGCTGCGTTTATTGAGGGAATGACGCTGCATTTTGTCACCGACCGTAAGCCGCTATCACGCGAGGAGATTTTGAGGATGGTTGAGAGGATTGCTGGGTAGTAGATAAATTTTAGATAACAAAAAACCCATCAACCTTGAACCGAAATGGCGGGGTTGATGGGCTCCACAAAATGGGGACATCAAAGAAAAGCAGTGGCACTAATTAAGACTGATGCCCTGCGGAAAAGTTCTGCGGTTGTGCAAAAAAATTTCATTTTCAGGGCAACTTCAGTTTTATCCTAATCCTGGCCATACCATGACGATGATTGTCCCTGCCAGCGTCAGCAGGACGTTGGCGATTGCATAGGTGCCCGCATAGCCCAGCGCCGGGATGTTACTGCGAGCTGTATCACTGATGATCTCCATTGCCGGCGCGCAGGTGCGTGCGCCCATCATTGCGCCGAACAACAGTGCGCGGTTCATTCGCAATACATAAGCACCGAACAAGAAACAGATAACCACTGGCACAAGACTGACAATCAATCCGGCAATCAACATCTGACCGCCAATCGCGCCCAGGCCGTTATTAATACCGCTACCGGCGCTCAGACCAACGCCTGCCATAAACACCATTAAGCCGAACTCTTTCACCATGCTTAATGCACCCTGCGGAATGTAACCGAAGGTCGGGTGGTTAGCGCGCATAAATCCCAGCATAATTCCGGCGAATAACAACCCGGCAGCGTTCCCCATGCCGAAACTGAATGTGCTGAACTGGAAGGTGATCATCCCGATCATCAGCCCAATAACAAAGAAGGCGCAGAATGCCAGCAAGTCAGTGACCTGGCTGTGAATCGAGATAAAGCCGATGCGATCGGCGATGGTTTTTACGCGACGGGCATCGCCGCTGACTTGTAAAACGTCACCTTTGTTAAGCACGACGTTGTCATCTATCGGCATCTCAATCTGGCTACGAATGACGCGGTTAAGGAAGCAACCGTGATCGGTCAACTTCAGTTGTGCGAGACGTTTGCCCACGGCGTTATGGTTTTTAACGACCACTTCTTCAGTGACGATACGCATGTCGAGAAGGTCACGATCGAAAACTTCTTTGCCGTTACGGAAGCTGGGATCGAGTCGTGCGTGGGCGTCGGGATAGCCTACCAACGCTATTTCATCGCCCATTTGTAGCACAGCATCACCGTCTGGATTCGCCAGAATCCCGTTACGTCGAATACGTTCAATGTAGCAGCCAGTTTGTCGATAAATACCCAGTTCACGCAGATTTTTGCCGTCGGTCCAGGCCACCAGCTCCGGGCCGACGCGGTAGGCGCGGATCACCGGTAAATAAACCTTACGGTTGGCATCAGTGTCCAGGCCACGTTCGCGGGCGATTTGCTGGGCGCTGGTCTGTAAGTCCTGATGCTGCAATTTCGGCAAGTAACGCGCACCAACAATCAAACTCACCAGACCGATTAAATAGGTTAAGGCATACCCGAGGCTCAGATTATCCAGTGCCAGTGAGAGCTGCCTGCTTTCCATGCCGGAATGACGCAGTGTATCGCCAGCACCGACCAGAACCGGTGTCGACGTCATAGAGCCAGCTAACATACCGGCCGTCAGGCCAATATCCCAGCCAAACAGCTTACCTAACCCTAAGGCGATCACCAGCGCACTGCCAACCATCACCAGTGCTAACATTAGGTAATTTTTCCCATCGCGAAAAAAAATGGAAAAAAAGTTCGGTCCGGCTTCGACCCCGACGCAGAAAATAAACAGCATAAAGCCAAGATTAAGCGCGTCGGTGTTAATGCTGAAATGTTGTTGGCCTAATAACAGCGATACGACTAAAACGCCAATGGAATTACCCAGTTGGATCGAACCAAGTCGTAATTTCCCGAGACATAGCCCAAGCGCGAGGACCACAAATAATAACAGAATGTAATTCCCATTTAACAATTCGGCGACGTTTATATTCACGGAGGCTAACTTCTTGTTTACTAGTAAGCTGTTGAAAGAAATGGTAATTTACGATAATGTTTTTTACCAGAATTCAGGGCGCAGATTCATTCAGCGCACCTAAACGATAGTAAAGTAACAATATATTTTACTAGTGTAATCACATTAGGTATCAACGGCTATATGAATTGCGTTGGCCTATATTAGCATGGAATGCGAAGCGGCTTTATCTTACTGAACGCCACACTGGCGAAAAATGTGTTCGATAGACGCAGTGTCAGGAGGAACGAGTGAAACATAAACAACGTTGGGCGGGGGCAATCTGCTGTTTTGTCCTCTTCATTGTGGTGTGTCTTTTTCTGGCGACGCACATGAAAGGCGCTTTTCGGGCTGCCGGGCATCCTGAAATCGGTTTGCTATTTTTCATTCTTCCTGGTGCAGTTGCCAGCTTCTTTTCACATCGTAGAGAAGTCCTGAAACCTCTGTTTGGCGCAATGCTGGCGGCACCCTGTTCGATGCTCATTATGCGGCTGTTTTTTTCACCGACGCGCTCATTCTGGCAAGAGCTGGCATGGTTACTAAGCGCGGTGTTCTGGTGTGCGCTGGGGGCATTGTGTTTCTTATTTATCAGTAGCTTGTTTAAACCACAGCACAGAAAAAATCAATAAAGCCCTCAACGCGAGGGCTTGTCAGACGATCAGGCGTCCAGATTCTCTTTCACCCATGCAGCAAAATCGGTATAGCCGCCGATATGTTGCTGATCGACAAAAATCTGCGGCACGGTTTCTACGGGTTTACCTGCCTTTTGTTGTAGATCTTCTTTAGTGATCCCTTCCGCACGAATATCTACATACTGATACTGGAAATCATCGCGCTCATTGCTCAATTTCTCGGCCAGATCTTTTGCACGCACACAGTAAGGGCAACCCGGACGACCAAAAATAACGGTTTGCATTATTTCTCTCCTCATAGATTTATGCCTGTAATGATCACGCTAAAATGTATTCGCTGAAAGTAGGTTTAACCTGTTGCATTAATTGCTAAAAGCTATAACTGTTAAACACAATGCAGTGAAAAGTTTTAGACTGAAGGCTCACTTTGCAGAGGGAAGCGTATGCGCGCGATCGGTAAATTGCCTAAAAGCGTGTTGATACTGGAATTTATCGGAATGATGTTGCTGGCGGTGGCGCTGCTGTCGGTAAGCGACTCCCTGTCGCTACCTGAGCCATTTTCTCGGCCAGAAGTGCAGATTCTGATGATTTTTCTCGGTGTTTTGCTCATGATTCCCGCTGCGGTGGTGGTGATTCTTCAGGTGGCAAAACGTCTTGCCCCACAGCTGATGAACCATCCACCGCAATATTCACGTTCAGAAAGAGAAAAAGATAATGACGCCAACCATTGAACTTATTTGTGGCCATCGCTCCATTCGCCATTTCACTGATGAACCCATTTCCGAAGCGCAGCGTGAGGCGATTATTAACAGCGCCCGTGCGACGTCCAGTTCCAGTTTTTTGCAGTGCAGTAGCATTATTCGCATTACCGACAAAGCGTTACGTGAAGAACTGGTGACGCTGACCGGCGGGCAAAAACACGTAGCACAAGCGGCGGAGTTTTGGGTGTTCTGTGCCGACTTTAACCGCCATTTACAGATCTGTCCGGATGCTCAGCTCGGCCTGGCGGAACAACTGTTGCTCGGTGTCGTTGATACGGCAATGATGGCGCAGAATGCATTAACCGCAGCGGAATCGCTGGGATTGGGCGGGGTATATATCGGCGGCCTGCGCAATAATATTGAAGCGGTGACGGAACTGCTGAAATTACCGCAGCATGTTCTGCCGCTGTTTGGGCTGTGCCTTGGCTGGCCTGCGGATAATCCGGATCTTAAGCCGCGTTTACCGGCCTCCATTTTGGTGCATGAAAACAGCTATCAACCGCTGGATAAAGACGCACTGGCGCAGTATGACGAGCAACTGGCGGAATATTACCTCACCCGTGGCAGCAATAATCGCCGGGATACCTGGAGCGATCATATCCGCCGAACAATCATTAAAGAAAGCCGCCCATTTATTCTGGATTATTTGCACAAACAGGGTTGGGCGACGCGCTAAAACCGCCACGTCGATGTATGATACGCGGGCTTTTGACCAGGTCTGACAGAGAGGTGCAGGGTGAAAATTGCCATATTGTCCCGGGATGGAACGCTCTATTCGTGTAAGCGGCTGCGTGAAGTCGCTATACAGCGCGGTCACCTGGTTGAAATTCTTGATCCGCTTTCTTGCTACATGAACATAAATCCTGCGGCGTCTTCTATTCACTACAAAGGCCGCAAGTTACCCCATTTTGACGCAGTGATCCCGCGTATTGGCACCGCCATTACCTTTTATGGGACGGCGGCACTGCGCCAGTTCGAGATGCTGGGGAGCTATCCGCTCAATGAGTCGGTCGCCATTGCCCGGGCGCGTGACAAATTGCGTTCCATGCAACTGCTGGCGCGTCAGGGCATCGACCTGCCTGTCACGGGCATTGCGCATTCGCCGGATGATACCAGCGATTTAATCGACATGGTCGGTGGTGCGCCGCTGGTGGTCAAGTTGGTTGAAGGCACGCAGGGAATTGGCGTCGTGCTGGCGGAGACGCGTCAGGCGGCGGAAAGCGTGATTGACGCTTTCCGCGGTCTGAACGCGCATATTCTGGTGCAGGAATATATCAAAGAGGCGCAAGGGTGCGATATCCGCTGTCTGGTTGTTGGCGATGAAGTGGTCGCTGCGATTGAACGGCGGGCGAAAGAGGGCGATTTTCGTTCCAATTTGCATCGTGGCGGCGCGGCAAGCGTCGCCAGTATCACACCACAGGAGCGTGAAATCGCGATAAAAGCCGCGCGAACGATGGCGCTGGACGTTGCTGGTGTGGATATTCTGCGTGCTAATCGCGGGCCGTTGGTGATGGAAGTGAATGCGTCGCCAGGGCTGGAAGGAATAGAAAAAACCACCGGTATCGACATCGCGGGTAAAATGATCCGCTGGATCGAACGCCACGCTACGACAGAATATTGCCTGAAAACGGGTGGTTAGTCGCAATCACATTACTGATCATGGTTTTGCCTGCGCTTTTTGCGTAAGCTGTGCCGGTCTTTTTATCGAAAGAGGTTGTACAAAATTATGACATCGCTGGTCGTTCCTGGTCTGGATACGCTGCGTCAATGGCTCGATGACCTGGGGATGAGTTTTTTTGAATGTGATAACTGTCAGGCTCTGCATCTGCCCCATATGCAGAATTTCGACGGTGTCTTTGATGCCAAAATCGATCTGATCGATAACACGATCCTGTTTTCTGCCATGGCGGAAGTCCGACCTTCAGCCGTATTGCCGCTGGCGGCGGATTTATCTGCCATCAATGCCAGTTCGCTGACCGTGAAAGCATTTCTTGATATGCAGGATGATAATCTGCCAAAGCTGGTGGTTTGCCAGTCTTTATCCGTTATGCAGGGCGTAACCTATGAGCAGTTTGCATGGTTCGTGCGTCAGAGCGAAGAGCAGATTTCGATGGTCATTCTTGAAGCTAATGCCCATCAACTGCTGTTACCGACTGACGATGAAGGGCAAAATAACGTTACCGAAAACTATTTCCTCCACTGATAACTCCTTTCGAGCACGCAGTCGCTGCCGCAGTGACTGCGTGCCGCAAAATTATCCGCTGTTTTTAACCTTTTATTAAAGATTAATTCACTTCTCTTGTGCCGATTTGGCTTTATCACATAGAGCAAATACGCATAAAAATTTGTTAAATACCGTTTTTTAATCCGAGCTATAGTCTCAAACCCTGGCTAAAGTTATTCTTGCGATGCTTTTATATAGCGAGCAGTGCTGGCCGGGAGAGAGTTCTCTTTTCTTACACCGCGCCGATAAAAATATGCACGTTTATTGCATATCTTTCAGTGTGACAACTTTTGTTCGTTTGTTAACGAACTTTCAGAAGGAAAGAGATATGACCGCCTTAAATAAAAAATGGCTATCGGGTCTGGTTGCGGGGGCTCTGATGGCCGTCTCTGTCGGCACGCTCGCGGCTGAACAAAAAACACTCCACATTTATAACTGGTCTGATTATATCGCCCCGGACACGGTGGCCAACTTTGAAAAAGAAACCGGTATTAAAGTCGTCTACGATGTTTTCGATTCTAACGAAGTACTGGAAGGCAAATTAATGGCGGGGAGCACTGGCTTTGATCTGGTGGTGCCGTCAGCAAGCTTTCTTGAGCGCCAGCTGACAGCGGGAGTTTTCCAGCCGCTGGATAAAAGCAAATTGCCGGAGTGGAAGAATCTCGATCCGGAGCTGCTGAAGTTGGTCGCCAAACACGATCCCGACAATAAATTTGCTATGCCCTATATGTGGGCGACGACCGGGATTGGCTATAACGTCGATAAAGTTAAAGCGGTGTTGGGCGAAAACGCGCCCGTCGATAGCTGGGACTTGATCCTCAAACCTGAAAATCTGGAAAAACTGAAAAGCTGCGGTGTCTCTTTCCTGGATGCGCCAGAAGAAGTGTTTGCTACCGTGCTGAATTATCTCGGCAAAGATCCTAACAGCACTAAAGCGGATGATTACACCGGACCGGCTACCGATCTGCTGTTAAAGCTGCGCCCGAACATTCGTTATTTCCATTCATCCCAATACATCAATGATCTGGCGAATGGTGACATCTGTGTCGCTATTGGCTGGGCGGGCGATGTCTGGCAGGCGTCAAACCGCGCGAAGGAAGCGAAGAATGGCGTGAATGTCTCGTTCTCGATTCCAAAAGAAGGGGCGATGGTGTTCTTTGATGTATTCGCCATGCCTGCGGATGCCAAAAACAAAGACGAAGCCTATCAGTTCCTGAATTACCTGCTGCGTCCTGATGTGGTGGCACATATCTCTGACCATGTGTTCTATGCTAACGCCAATAAAGCAGCCACGCCGCTGGTGAGTGCGGAAGTCCGTGATAACCCGGGTATTTATCCGCCTGCGGATGTTCGTGCGAAGCTGTTCACTCTGAAAGTGCAGGACCCGAAAATCGACCGTGTGCGCACCCGCGCGTGGACCAAAGTGAAGAGCGGAAAATAATCCGCAGCCGTAGATGCCGGACGGGCGCACCACACCCGCCGGCAATTCGCACCATCATGGTGCGCTTGCACACATTCAATGCCGGAGAGCAGCCGTGAATGACGCTATCCCTCGCCCGCAGGCGAAAACCCGTAAGGCGCTGACGCCGCTATTAGAAATCCGCAACCTCACCAAATCCTACGATGGTCAACATGCGGTGGATGATGTCAGCCTGACCATCTACAAAGGTGAAATCTTCGCGCTGCTGGGCGCATCCGGCTGTGGCAAGTCCACGCTGCTGCGTATGCTGGCAGGTTTCGAACAACCTTCTGCCGGACAGATAATGCTTGATGGCGTCGATTTGTCACAGGTTCCGCCTTACCTGCGCCCCATCAATATGATGTTTCAGTCTTACGCGCTGTTTCCGCATATGACCGTGGAACAGAACATCGCTTTTGGCCTGAAACAGGACAAACTACCGAAAGCGGAAATTGCCAGCCGGGTCAATGAGATGCTCGGGCTGGTGCATATGCAGGAGTTCGCCAAACGCAAACCGCATCAGCTTTCCGGTGGTCAGCGTCAGCGTGTGGCCCTGGCCAGAAGCCTTGCCAAACGCCCGAAACTATTACTGCTCGATGAGCCGATGGGCGCGCTGGATAAAAAGCTGCGTGACCGGATGCAGCTTGAAGTGGTGGATATTCTGGAGCGCGTCGGTGTGACTTGTGTGATGGTCACCCACGATCAGGAAGAGGCGATGACCATGGCGGGGCGTATCGCCATTATGAATCGCGGGAAATTTGTCCAGATTGGCGAGCCGGAAGAGATCTACGAGCATCCAACTACCCGCTACAGCGCTGAATTTATCGGTTCGGTTAATGTCTTTGAAGGTGTACTCAAAGAGCGTCAGGAAGATGGTCTGGTGCTTTATTCGCCGGGGCTGGTGCATCCACTGAAAGTCGATGCAGATGCTTCAGTGGTTGATAACGTGCCGGTGCATGTGGCGCTTCGCCCGGAAAAAATCATGCTTTGCGAAGAGCCGCCCGCCAATGGTTGTAACTTCGCGGTGGGGGAGGTGATACACATTGCCTATCTCGGCGATCTTTCGGTGTATCACGTTCGTCTGAAAAGTGGGCAGATGATCAGCGCCCAGCTACAAAACGCCCATCGTCATCGTAAAGGGTTACCGACCTGGGGCGACGAAGTGCGTTTGTGCTGGGAAGTGGACAGCTGTGTGGTGCTGACGGTTTAAGGAGCAAAGATGAGTACACTTGAACCTGCTGCCCAGTCGAAACCGCCGGGCGGATTTAAGCTGTGGTTGTCGCAGCTGCAAATGAAGCATGGGCGCAAACTGGTCATTGCGTTGCCATATATCTGGTTGATCTTGCTGTTTCTGCTGCCATTTCTGATCGTCTTTAAAATAAGCCTGGCGGAGATGGCGCGCGCTATTCCACCTTATACCGAACTGATGGAGTGGGCTGACGGGCAACTTTCTATCACTCTTAATCTCGGTAATTTTCTGCAACTGACCGACGATCCGCTCTATTTTGATGCTTATCTCCAGTCGTTACAGGTGGCGGCGATTTCGACTATTTGCTGTTTACTGATCGGCTATCCGCTGGCGTGGGCGGTGGCGCACAGTAAGCCTTCGACCCGTAATATCTTATTACTACTGGTGATCCTGCCGTCGTGGACCTCGTTTCTGATTCGTGTCTACGCCTGGATGGGAATATTAAAAAACAACGGTGTGCTGAATAATTTTCTGCTGTGGCTGGGGATTATCGACCAGCCGCTGACCATTCTGCATACCAACTTTGCGGTTTATATTGGCATTGTTTACGCCTACGTGCCGTTTATGGTACTGCCGATTTATACCGCGTTGATTCGTATTGATTATTCGCTGGTGGAAGCAGCGCTGGATCTCGGTGCACGACCGCTGAAAACGTTCTTTACTGTGATCGTGCCGCTGACTAAAGGTGGGATTATTGCCGGATCGATGCTGGTGTTTATCCCGGCTGTGGGCGAGTTTGTGATCCCGGAACTGCTCGGTGGCCCGGACAGCATCATGATCGGGCGCGTGCTGTGGCAGGAGTTCTTTAACAACCGCGACTGGCCGGTGGCCTCGGCGGTAGCGATCATCATGTTGCTGCTGCTAATTATGCCGATAATGTGGTTCCACAAACATCAGCAAAAAAGCGTGGGAGAACACGGATGAATAATTTACCGGTGGTTCGTTCGCCCTGGCGGATTGTGATTTTGCTGTTGGGCTTCACCTTTCTCTACGCGCCAATGCTGATGCTTGTTATCTATTCGTTTAACAGCTCGAAGCTAGTGACGGTGTGGGCCGGCTGGTCAACGCGCTGGTATGGCGAATTATTGCGCGATGACGCGATGATGAGTGCGGTTGGTTTAAGTCTGACAATTGCGGCCTGTGCGGCGACGGCGGCGGCGATCCTCGGGACTATTGCGGCGGTCGTGCTGGTGCGCTTTGGCAGGTTTCGCGGATCAAATGGTTTTGCCTTCATGATCACCGCACCGCTGGTAATGCCAGATGTCATCACGGGTTTGTCGCTGTTGTTGTTATTCGTCGCGCTTGCTCATGCTATTGGCTGGCCTGCGGACCGCGGTATGCTCACCATCTGGCTGGCGCATGTCACTTTCTGTACGGCTTATGTGGCAGTCGTTATTTCGTCGCGTCTGCGGGAACTGGATCGCTCGATAGAAGAAGCCGCGATGGATCTCGGTGCGACGCCGCTGAAAGTGTTTTTCGTCATTACGCTACCGATGATCATGCCCGCGATCATTTCTGGCTGGTTACTGGCTTTTACTTTGTCGCTTGATGATCTGGTGATCGCCAGCTTTGTTTCCGGGCCGGGAGCCACCACTTTACCGATGCTGGTCTTTTCCAGCGTGCGGATGGGGGTGAATCCGGAAATCAACGCCCTGGCAACATTGATCCTCGGCGCGGTCGGAATTGTCGGATTTATCGCCTGGTATCTGATGGCGCGCGCAGAAAAACAGCGGATACGCGACATCCAGCGTGCAAGTCGTGGCTGAAGACACTAAAATTTGCCAACCTGGCTACATAATGCCGCGCATGTCGCGGCATTGTTTTCATGGAAGACGAAACGTTGGGATTTTTTAAGAAAACATCTTCATCTCATGCTCGCCTGAATGTGCCTGCGCTGGTGCAGGTGGCGGCGCTCGCCATTATTATGATCCGTGGCCTCGACGTGCTGATGATTTTCAATACGCTGGGCGTGCGCGGTATTGGCGAGTTCATTCATCGCAGCGTACAAACCTGGAGTTTAACGCTGGTCTTTTTAAGCAGTCTGGTGCTGGTTTTTATTGAGATCTGGTGTGCGTTTTCACTGGTGAAAGGGCGTCGCTGGGCGCGCTGGCTGTATCTGTTGACACAAATCACAGCCGCAAGTTACTTGTGGGCGGCCTCGCTGGGGTATGGTTATCCGGAGCTGTTCAGCATTCCCGGTGAATCAAAACGTGAAATCTTCCATAGCCTGATGCTGCAGAAGCTGCCGGATATGCTCATCCTGATGCTGCTGTTCGTTCCCTCGACCAGTCGGCGGTTCTTCCAGTTGCAATAATGTGTATAATCGTCGCCCCTGATGATGTGAAGGTCAATGTATGCAGTGCGCACTTTACGACGCGGGTCGCTGTCGTTCCTGTCAGTGGATAACGCAGCCGATTCCAGAGCAACTCTCCGCTAAAACCGCCGATCTTAAAAATCTGCTCGCCGACTTTCCGGTTGAGGAATGGTGCGCGCCGGTGTCAGGCCCGGAACAAGGGTTTCGTAATAAAGCCAAAATGGTGGTGAGTGGTAGCGTTGAAAAACCACTGCTCGGTATGCTGCATCGAGATGGTACACCGGAAGACCTTTGTGACTGCCCGCTTTATCCAGCCTCATTTGCGCCCGTTTTTGCGGCGCTAAAACCGTTTATCGCCCGTGCGGGGTTAACGCCCTACAACGTGGCGCGTAAACGTGGCGAACTGAAATACATTCTGCTGACTGAAAGCCAGAGCGATGGCGGCATGATGCTGCGTTTTGTGTTGCGTTCCGAAACCAAACTGGCGCAACTGCGTAAGGCGCTGCCGTGGTTACAGGAACAACTACCGCAGCTGAAAGTTATTACCGTCAATATTCAGCCGGTACATATGGCGATTATGGAAGGGGAGACGGAGATCTACCTGACCGAACAACAGGCACTGGCAGAGCGTTTTAATGACGTACCGCTGTGGATCCGTCCGCAAAGTTTCTTCCAGACTAATCCGGCGGTCGCCAGCCAGCTGTACGCTACCGCGCGCGACTGGGTACGACAGCTGCCGGTTAAACATATGTGGGATCTGTTCTGCGGTGTGGGTGGCTTTGGTTTACACTGCGCGACGCCTGACATGCAGTTAACCGGGATCGAAATTGCACCAGAGGCCATTGCCTGTGCGAAGCAGTCAGCCGCTGAACTGGGCTTAACGCGTTTGCAATTTCAGGCGCTGGACTCCACTCAGTTTGCCACTGCTCAGGGGGAGGTGCCGGAGCTGGTGCTGGTTAACCCGCCGCGCCGCGGCATTGGTAAACCGCTGTGTGATTATCTCTCAACGATGGCACCGCGTTTTATTATCTACTCCAGCTGTAACGCCCAAACCATGGCGAAAGATATCCGCGAACTGCCTGGGTTTCGCATCGAACGGGTACAGCTTTTTGATATGTTCCCGCACACTGCGCATTACGAAGTGCTGATACTGCTGGTGAAGCAATAAAAAAGCCGCAGGTGCGGCTTTCTGAATCTTACTGTGGGAACCACTGGTCATTGATTTTCTGATATGTACCGTCAGCTTTAATTGCTGCCAGCGCGTTATTCAGTTTTTCCAGCAGAGCTTTGTTATCCGGACGTACAGCGATACCCAGGCCGGTGCCGAAGTATTGCGGATCGGTCACTTTTTCAGTAGCAACGCCCAGTTGCGGATTGGTTTTCAGCCATTCGTTTACCACTGCGGTGTCACCAAATACGCCATCAATACGGCCATTTTTCAGATCGATAAAGGCATTCTGATAACTGTCATAGGAGACAGTTTTCACTTCCGGGTGCTGATCCTGAATATATTTCTGGTGCGTGGTGCCGTTTTCCATCCCAATACGTTTGCCTTTCAGATCGGCAAACGTTTTGTAGGTATCTTTTTTGGCAATCACGACGGCTGAGTTTTCGTAGTAGGGCGTGGTAAACGATACCTGTTTGCTACGCTCCGGCGTGATATCCATTCCGGAGATTACGGCGTCATATTTTCTGAATTTCAGTGACGGGATCAGGCTGTCGAACGCGTGATTAGTAAAAGTACATTCTGCCTGCATTTGTTTGCACAAGGCTTTTGCCAGGTCGATATCAAAGCCGACAATCTCATTATTAGCACCTATAGATTCAAAGGGGGGATAGGTGGCTGAAACGCCAAAATTGATTTTCTCTGCGGCAGAAGCACCGAAAGTAAAGGAAGCAAGTAAAGCGGCAAGAACTAACTTTTTCATGATGGAACTCCCGTCTGTCAATCTTATGATTTTTGGCCGTGTCTGCGGCATGGGATAACAATGCCATTAAGTGAATTTATATGCAATAAATATGAGTAAATAATTTATATGAAATAAAAAAAGACGGACAGATTAGTGGGTTGCCCGTCTTCATAATAAGAATTTATGCACTGTGTAGGCCGGATAAGGCGTTCACGCCGCATCCGGCATCAGCATGCAGCTACATTAATTCCGCCGTTCGAATGCCAGTGCTTTGCGCTCGATCAGACGCATCATCAGCGTCAGCAGGCCGTTGACGACCAGGTAAATAATCCCTGCCGCACCGAACACCATTACATCGTAGGTGCGTCCGTACAACAACTGGCTGTATCCCATCACTTCCATCAGCGTAATGGTGTAAGCCAGAGAGGTACTTTTGAACACCAGCACCACTTCGTTGGAATAAGAAGAGAGCGAGCGTTTAAAGGCATACGGCAGCAGGATCGCCAGCGTATCTTTTTTGCTCATTCCCAGGGCGCTACAGGACTGCCACTGACCTTCTGGGATCGCACGAATTGCACCGTAAAACAGCTGCGTGGTATACGCCGCACTGTTCAGCGATAACGCAATCAGCGCACATAACCACGGTTCTGACAACAAATGCCACAGTGCCGGATACTCCTGCAACGTTGGGAACTGGCCCGGTCCGTAATAAATCAGGAAGATCTGCACCAGCAGCGGCGTACCGGTAAACAGCGTGATATAGCCCCGCACCAGCCACACCAGCACCGGCGTTTTCAGCGTCAGGATGATGGTAAAAATCAATGCCAGAATCAGTGCCACAATCAGCGAGGCAACGGTTAGCGTCAGGCTGGTGTGTAGCCCTTTCATCAGTTCGGGTAAATACTCAAACATTAGCTGGGCCTCCGCTCAAAACGTGTCGCGCGCAGGTCAATGCGTTTGAGAATGTACTGACTGAGCAGGGTGATCACCAGGTAAATCGCCGCCGCCACAATGTACCAGGTAAACGGTTCCTGTGTACGGGTAGCGATGCTTTTGGTTTGTAGCATTAAATCATTCACACTAATCAAACTGACCAGCGCGGTATCTTTCAGCAGCACCAGCCACTGGTTACCGAGACCCGGCAGCGCATGACGCCACATCTGCGGCATCACCAGACGGAAAAAGATAGCCGATTTCGACAGCCCCAGCGCCTGACCAGACTCCCACTGACCCACCGGCACCGCTTTCAACGCGCCCCGAAGCGTTTGCGAGGCATAGGCGGCATACAGCAGTGACAGAGCGATGACACCACAAAGGAACGGGCTAACGTCGAAGTTCTCAATGTCCATCTGCACCGGGATCTGCACGAACCCAAGATTGATAGTGAAGCCATCCGAAAGCGTCAGCAGCAGCTGCGAGGAGCCAAAATAGATAAACAGCACCACCAGAATTTCTGGCAGGCCACGCAGAATGGTTACCAGCGCTGAACCTGCCCACGCGACAGGACGCCATTTTGCCGACTCCCATACCGCAAAGAACATCGCCAGCGCCAGCCCGACAATCAATGCACAAACGGCAAGGCCGACGGTCATCCCGGCGGCGCTTGCTAAAGGAAAAAATTCATTCATCAGGAATTACTTCTGGAACCATTTGTTGTAGATGGTTTCGTAAGTGCCATCTTTCTTCACTTTTTCCAGCGCAGTGTTGAGTTTCTGCTGCAGTTCAGTGTTGCCCTGGCGTACTGCGATGCCGAGGCCAGTACCGAAGTAATCTTTATCGGTCACTTTATCGCCCACTGCCGCCAGTTTCGGGTTATCTTTCAGCCATTCTGTTACCACTGCGGTGTCACCAAATACGCTGTCGATACGACCGTTTTGCAGATCCAATTTTGCGTTCTGGTAACTGTCATATGGCACGGTAGTGATTTCCGGATGCTTATCCATAATGAACTTCTGGTGTGTCGTCCCGTTCTGAACGCCGACTTTTTTGCCTTTCAGCTGATCAACACTGGTGTATTTGCCTTGCTGACCCACAAACAGGGCAGAGTTGTCATAGTACGGGGTGGTAAACAGCACC
>SKER01001956.1_pt1 | contig 14958 bp, 13 predicted proteins | sample 4826961 | NCBI WGS metagenome assembly SKER01 (sample SAMN11008804, study PRJNA524170) | human gut metagenome | biome: Human fecal sample; material: Feces; isolation source: fecal sample from pouch patient p47 | host: Homo sapiens | place: Israel: Tel-Aviv | collected 2016-11-16 | reverse complement strand
CTCCTATGATGCTCGTGGTAGGTGGCGCGCATTCGGGGAAGAGGACCTTCGTGCGCGAAAAGCTCGGGTTCGCGGCGGACGATTTCGTCGACGCGGCGCAGCTTGCGGAGGGCGGCGTGCCCGCGGCTTTTGCCGGCCGCGTCGCGTACCGTGCTGAGGAACTCGTACGCGCGCTCGACGCTGATCGGGCGCTCGAGCGGCTGATCGGCTTCGACGCAGTGATTCTGCCCTTGGTCGGCTCGGGGGTCGTCCCCATGCGTGCGGAAGACGCCCAATGGCGCGAGCGCGCGGGGCGCCTGGGATGCGCGCTCGCTGCGCGCGCCGACGTCGTCGTGCGCATGACGTGTGGGATTCCCCAGGTCATCAAAGGAAACCTTGCCGATGCGCCTCGAGGGACGCAGGGTGCGGGCGCGCCTTTGGAAGTCGTCTTCGTGCGCCATGGTGCCACGGCGGGCACGGAAGACCATCGCTACAGCGGGGCGGGCACCGACGAGCCCCTGTCGAGCGCGGGCGAGCGCGCTTTGCGCGACCTCGCGTGCGATCGTGACGTGTTCCGTGTTATCACGAGCGGCATGGCCCGCACCGACCAGACGGCGCGCATCCTCTTCCCGAACGCGGAGCTTATGGCGTGCCCCGGTCTGCGCGAGATGGATTTCGGCGACTTCGAGGGGCGAAGCGCCGCCGAGCTTAAAGAGGATGCGCGCTACCGCGCCTGGGTAGACTCCTGGTGCGAGACGCGCTGCCCGCATGGCGAGGGCAAGAGCGATTTCACCCGCCGCGTCGTCGCGGCGTTTCGGGAGGCGTGCGAATCGGAGCGCGCCCAGGGGAGTGGGCGCGCCGTCTTCGTCGTTCACGCGGGTACCGTGAAAGCGCTGCTCTCCGAGCTAGCTGTCCCGAAAACGGGATACTTCGACGTGCATACCGAGCCGGGCGGCGCATGGGCCGCCACCTGGGATGGGCGCTGCCTTCGCGACGTTCGCCCCGCTTCGGGGGGCGATGCCCGGTGATGACGATTCTTGCCGTTGCCGCCGGGTTCGCGGCCGACCTTGCCTTCGGCGACCCGCGCTGGCTTCCCCATCCCGTCGTCGCCATGGGGCGCGCGATCACGTGGGCCGAAGGCCGCCTGCGGGGCGCATTCCCGCAAACGTCTGCGGGCACGCGCGCCGCAGGGCTTGTGCTCGCCGTGGCGCTTCCGCTTGCGTGTGGGCTTTTGACCTGGGGAATCCTGCATCTTTGCGGCATGGTTCACTCCGGCTTGCGCTTCGTGGCCGAAGCATGGGCGAGCTATCAGATTCTCGCGGCATGCGAGCTGCGCCGCCAGAGCCTGGCCGTGGCCCGCGCGTTCTCGAAGGGCGGCCTTGTCGCTGCGCGCGAAGCCGTCGGGCGCATCGTGGGACGCGACACGTCTGTTCTCGACGAGCAGGGCGTCGCGCGCGCCGCCGTGGAAACGGTGACGGAGAACGCGAGCGACGGCGTCATCGCGCCGCTTTTCTACCTTATGATCGGGGGTGCGCCCTTGGGCATGGCGTACAAGGCGGTGAACACGCTCGACAGCATGGTGGGCTACAAAAACGAGCGCTACATCGACTTCGGCTGCGCCTCGGCGCGCCTCGACGATGCGGTGAACTGGATTCCCTCGCGCTTATCGGCCCTGTTCATGATCGCCGTGTGCCCGATCGTCGGGCTCGACGCGCGCGGGGCGGCGCGCATCTGGCGCCGCGATAGGCGTCGCCATGCGAGCCCGAACGCGGCGCAGACCGAGTCAGCGTGCGCGGGCGCGCTCGGGCTGCGCCTGGCAGGACCCGCGGTGTATTTCGGCAAGCTCGTTGAGAAACCGACGATAGGCGACGCGTCCCGCGAAATCGAGTGGGGCGACATCGCCCGGGCGACAAGGCTCATGCTCGCCGCGTCCGTATGCGCGCTCGTCGTCTTCGGCGCCGCGCGCGCGGCGGTCGTGCTCGCCGTGGGGGCGATGGCATGAGGGAAGACCACGCCGCGCCCCGGGCTGCCGGGGGAATCCTGCGCGCTCGTGCGCATGGGGGCAGCGCGCAATCGCTCGGCATCGCTTGCGAAGGGGGCGCCTCCGGCCTCATTGACTTCTCGGTGAACGTGAATCCGGCAGGCCCCTCGCCGCGCGCCGTCGCCGCAGCTTGCAAGGCGCTTTCTCGAATCGACGCCTACCCCGATAGGGAAAGCCTCGCCCTCGTTCGCGCCCTAGCGCGCGCCCAGGGCGTTCCCGACGATGCTATCGTCTGCGGCGCGGGCGCGTCCGACATCATCTGGCGGCTCGCCGCGGCGGTGCGCCCGAAACGCATCGTCGTGTGCGCGCCGACGTTCTCTGAATATGCGGAGGCGGCATCGTACTACGGCGCATGCGTGCAGGAGTTCCCGCTCTCCGAAGCGGACGACTTCGACGTGCCCGCCTCCTTCGCCCGCGCGATCGAGGGGCCGGGAGACGTGGCGTACCTCTGCAATCCGAACAACCCGACGGGGCGCCTCGTCGACCCCCGCGTGATCGATGCCGCGGCTTGCCGCTGCGAGCAGGCGGGCGCGCTGCTCGTCGTGGACGAGTGCTTCCTCGGATTTGCGCCCGACGCCCGCGAAAGGAGCGTGGCCGCACGCGCCGCGTGTTCGCGCCATGTGGCCGTGCTCTCCGCGTTCACCAAGCTCTACGGAATGGCGGGGTTGCGGTTGGGATATCTGATCAGCGGAAACGCCCAACTCATCGAGGGGATTCGCCGGGCGGGGCAGGCGTGGCCCGTCTCCTCGGTCGCCGAGGCCGCGGGCATCGCCGCCCTGGAAGACGTCGAATACGTCTCGCGCACGCGCGATGTATTGGCGGGCGAGCGAGCGTGGCTTTCCCACGAGCTCTCCTCGCTCGGGCTTTCCGTCGTGCCGTCGGATGCGAACTTCCTTTTAGTCCGCACGCCGGCGAAAGACATCCCCGAGCGCCTGTATAATCAGGGGGTTTTGGTCCGCACGTGCGACTCGTTTTCGGTACTGTCCCGTTTCTGGTGCCGCGTCGCGGTGCGCACGCGCAAGGAGAACGCCCGGCTTGCGATGGCGTTCAGCCGCGCGCTTCGGGCGGAAGGCGCATCGGGCGAAGGCGAACCCGACGAACGGGGCGGCGCTTCTTGCGGCGGCGCTATGGCGGGCGCGGATGGCCGAGGCTCGGCGAAGGAGGTCGATACCCGTGGGTAGGGCGAAGCCCATCATGATCCAGGGCACCATGTCGAACGCGGGGAAGAGCCTGCTTGCGGCGGGGCTGTGCCGCGTGCTTTCGCAGGACGGCTTGCGCGTGGCTCCCTTCAAGAGCCAGAACATGGCGCTCAACAGCGGTGTCACGGCCGATGGGCTCGAGATGGGGCGCGCCCAGATCATGCAGGCCGAGGCGTGCGGCATCGCGCCCGACGTGCGCATGAACCCCATCCTGCTCAAGCCCGAAAGCGACCACCGAAGCCAGCTCATCGTGGCCGGCAAGGCGCAGGGAGCCTTCGCTGCGAGGGACTACTTCGCGCGAAAGAAGGCGCTCATGCCGCAGATTTTGGAGGCGTTCGATTCGCTCGCGGAGGAAAACGACGTCATCGTCATCGAGGGCGCCGGCAGCCCCGCCGAAATCAACCTTGCCGAAAACGACATCGTCAACATGGGGCTCGCGCGCGCCGTGTCCTCCCCCGTGCTGCTCGCGGGCGACATCGACCCAGGCGGGGTGTTTGCCCAGCTCTACGGCACGGTCGCGCTCCTTGCGCCCGAGGACCGCGCGCTTTTGCGGGGGCTTGTGGTGAACAAGTTCCGCGGCGATGTGGAAATCCTGCGCCCGGGTTTGGCCCCGCTCGAGAAGATGTGCGGGGTTCCCGTCGTGGGGGTCGTGCCGTATCTTACGCTCGACCTGGACGACGAGGACTCGCTCGCGCCGCGCCTATCTGCCCGCGAGGCGCGCGGCGTCATCGACGTCGCCGTCGTGCGCCTTCCGCATCTGTCGAACTTCACCGACTTCGACCCGCTTTCGCGCGTGCCCGGCGTGGGCGTGCGCTACGTTTCCTCGACGACCGATCTGGGCCGACCCGACCTGGTGGTGCTCCCCGGCTCGAAGAGCACGCTCGACGACGCGCGCTGGCTTGCGGCTAGCGGCATCGGAGCCTGTGTACGCGCGCTTTCGGGCGCGGGCATGCCGGTGCTCGGCATATGCGGAGGCTACCAGCTTTTGGGAGACGAGCTTTCCGACCCGCACGGCAGGGAAGGCGCTGGCACCGCGCGCGGGCTCGGGCTCATCCCCGCAAGTACGGTGTTCAAGGAGGAAAAGCGCCTCGCCCAGTCGGAGCTGCGCATCACGGGCGCCCAAGGCGCGTTCTCGGTGTGGAACGGCATGACGGCGCGCGGGTACGAGATTCACGACGGCGAAACGACCGTCTCCTGCGCCCCTGCGGGCACGATTGGCGGCAAACCAGAAGGCGCGGCCTGCGGAAACGTGTTCGGAACCTATCTCCACGGCCTGTTCGACGAACCGGGGGTGGCGCTCGCCCTCGCGCGCTCGCTCGCGCGCATGCGCGGCCTGCCCGAGAGCGTCGTGGGTGCTGCGGGCGCGGCGTCCGCGGCCGATCACCGTGCGCGCGAATTCGACCGCCTGGCCGACGCCGTACGCGGGGCGCTCGACATGGAGTATGTCTACCGCATCATCGAGGAGGGCGTATGATCCACGTGTATCATGGCGACGGCAAAGGCAAGACCACGGCGGCGATGGGCCTCGCCCTCCGCATGCTCGCCGCAGGTCGCCGCGTCGTCGTCGTGCAGTTCCTGAAAGACGGCGAAAGCGGGGAGGCGCGCCTGCTCGCCGAGCATTTCGGCGTGCCCGTGTTCGCGGGGAAGGCGTCGGACAAGTTTACCTGGTCGATGACGTCGGAAGAACTTGCCGCGACGTGCGAGCTGCACGATGGGAACCTCGCTTCCGCGCTCGCCGAGCTCGAGGGCGCGCAGGAGGGGCTGCTCGTGCTCGACGAAGCGCTCGACGCGCTTTCGAAGGGGCTTGTCGACGAGGCGCTCGTGGACCGCGCGCTCGATATGTCCGCGCGCGGCGTCGAAGTAGCGCTCACCGGGCGCGCGCCTTCCCGCAAGATCGTGGAGAAGGCCGACTACATAACCGAGATGCGGTGCGAGAAACACCCCTACGAGCAGAGGATATGTGCAAGGGAAGGAGTGGAGTACTAGATGGATTCCAAGGAGATGGCGCCCGGCGACATCGAGCGGCGCAGCTTCGAGATCATCACCGAAGAGCTCGGCGGCCGCACGTTCCCGCCGCTCGAAGAGCCCGTCGTGAAGCGCGTCATCCACACCACTGCCGACTTCTCGTACGCCGATTCCCTCGTGTTCACCCATGACGCCGCGCACTGTGCGCTCGACGCACTGCGCGCAGGGGCCACGGTGCTCACCGACACGAACATGGCGCTCGCAGGCATAAGCAAGCCCGCGCTCGCGAAGCTCGGCTGCAAGGCCGCGTGCTACATGGCCGACCCTGATGTCGCCGCGGCTGCGCGCGCCGCGGGCACGACTCGCGCCGTTGCGAGCATGGACAAAGCTTGCGGCATCGAGGGTCCGCTCATCGTGGCCGTCGGCAACGCTCCCACAGCACTTCTGCGCCTCGCCGAGCTCATGGACGCGGGGAAGATCGCGCCCGCGCTCGTCGTCGGGGTGCCGGTCGGGTTTGTGAACGTGGTCGAGGCGAAAGAGGAGCTACTCGCGCGACGCGTGCCGGCCATCGTCGCGAGGGGTCGCAAGGGCGGCTCGACCGTGGCGGCCGCCATTATGAACGCGTTGCTCTATCAGATCACGCGCTCAGGCGGCCCGAAGTGACGGCGCCCGCATCCGCGCCGGCGCTGCGCATCTTCGCCGGCACCACCGAGGGCCGCCTTCTGTGCGAATGGGCGAGCGGGGCGGGCATCCCCGCCCGTGCCTACACGGCAACCGAGTACGGAGGCGAGCTTTTGGGCGAGCTTCCGGGCATCGAGGTGCATGCGGGCAGGCTCGACGAGGCCGACATGGAGCGCGAGCTTTCCGGCGCGCGCATCGTCGTCGACGCCACGCACCCCTTCGCTACGCTCGTAAGCGGCAACATCCGGGCCGCTTCGCTCGCCGTGGGTGCACGATGCCTGCGCCTTGCGCGCCCGGCCGAGGCGCTGCCCAAAGGCGTCGTGTCGGTCGCGTCGATCGCCTGCGCGGCGCGCTTTCTCTCCGAGAACCCGGGTCGCGCGCTTCTCACGACGGGGAGCAAGGAGCTTGCTCCCTACACGCGCGTCGCCGATTTCGCGGAGCGCTTCTTCGTGCGTGTGCTCCCGCTGCCCGGCGCTATAACGAAGTGCATCGATGCGGGGTTTTCGCCGTCGCACGTCATCGGCATGCAGGGGCCCTTCACCCGCGAGCTCAACGAGGCGATGCTTCGGCAGGTGGGCGCCCAGTGGCTTGTGACCAAGGACTCGGGAACCGTAGGCGGCACGGCCGAGAAGCTCGCCGCCGCGCGCGACGTGGGAACGCGCTGCATCGTGGTCGCCCGTCCCGCCGAGGGAGGCGGGGCCCTTTCGCTTCGGGAAGTGGAAGACGCGCTCTTACGGGAGTTCGCGCGCTAGTGAATCTGAATCTCCCCCGATTCCATCGACATGGAACTTTCCGTTATTCATGATATTTGCAACGGAGGATTGGATGCAGGGATGGGAGCTTCATCGCCCAAGCACGCGGCCGAGCTCAAGCAATATGTTGATCGTTGCGAGCCCGCGGCCTTGCCCGCGGTCGCGCCCCTGCGGGTTCTGGATGGTTTCGCAGGAAAAGGGCGCCGATTTCGCCATGGTCCTGGACTTCTGTGCGGTTTTCGGCGGGGGTTGTTCGCCGCCGGCTTAGCCGACCTGGGGAAACGCCGGCGTGTTGCGGTGTTTCGGGCCGGTTCGGCCTGCGAAACCGCCCAGAAGTTGCAGGCGGGGTTCGCTCGTGCTGAAGGTAGCGCATCTAAACACGTGTTCCAGTCCCGTCGGCGCTGGTCGCAGGTATTGCGATTACTGAGCTGTGTGCGTTGATGCTCGAGCGCGAATGGAGGACGGAAGAGAATTCGAGGCGGCCTCGGGGAGAAGCCGTCTTGGGTGAGGCGCTTGTAGGCGGTGCCGCGCGACTGAGCAGGCGCTCTTATGCAGTTGCTCCGTATTTAACCTTGATACCGCTTAGAGCCGCAGGCTATTCTATCGAAAATGAAGTGTGATAATCCTCGAAAATCGAGTACGATAATCCTCGAAAATAAAGTATGCCCACTTCAAATAAGGAGGCTAGGTCATGGTCGCATATGGAACCGAAAAGCCCCAGGCGTATCGTCCGCGTCTCGTCGACGAACGCTTGCAGAGGTTGCTCTCCACCTTCGGCGCAGTCGAGATTCGCGGTACCAAGTGGTGCGGCAAGTCCTGGGCGGCGCTGGCGTTCGGCGAGAGCGTCGTGCATCTTGACGACCCAAACGTCAAGGCGCTGGCCGAGGCCGACCCCGCGCTGGCGCTGCAGGGGGCACGCCCTCACGTCGTTGACGAGTGGCAAGAGGTCCCCTCCACCTGGGATGCCACGCGCCGCGCGGTCGACGCAGCCGGCGGCGAACGCGGCCTGTTCATTCTCACGGGATCTTCCACCCCGGCTAAGGACGCCGTTACCCACAGCGGCGCCGGGCGCATCGCCCGCGTGGACATGAGCACCATGACGCTGTGGGAGCGCGGCCTGTCCACGGGCTCGGTGTCGCTGTCCGGGCTGTTCGAAGGCGCGTTCGATCCGTCGGCATGCGAAACGTCGCTGGCGCCTTTGGCCGATGCCATATGCTGCGGTGGCTGGCCCGCCCTCGTTGGGGCCGATGCCCAGACGGCCGCAGAGGTCGTCGGCCAGTACCTCGATGCCATGTTCGAGGTCAGCGTCCCCAAGAAGGGCGGAACGCCCGACATGGCGCGGCGCATCGTGGGTTCGCTCGCGCGCAACGTCGCCACGGCCGCCACCCTGCAAACCATCGCCCAGGACGCCTCGCTGGGAGACGAGGCCGGGGCGCCGGCGGCGTCCACCGTCACCTCCTATTTGTACATGCTCGAGGACATGTACGTCATCGAGGGTCTGCGCGGTTGGGATGCCCCCGTAAGGGCCAAGTCGCGCCTGCGCACCAAGCCCAAACGCTACTTCGCCGACCCGTCTATCCCGGCCGCTGCGCTCGGCATGGGGCCGGAGAGGCTGCTCTCCGACGGGCAGGCCTTCGGCCTCCTCTTCGAGTCGCTGTGCGTCCACGACCTGCGGGCCTATACCGCGTGCTTGCCGGGCGCCCATCCCGGATCGCTTCGCTACTACGGCGATTCGGACGGGCTGGAGGTCGACGTCGTCCTCGAGCTTCGCGACGGCCGCTGGGCAGCGCTGGAGATCAAACTCGGCGAGGCCAAGGTGCCCGACGGCATCAGGAACATCGAGCGCTTGCGCGAAAAGGTCGCCTCCAACCCGGCGGCCCGCAACCCCAAGCCCGAGTTTTGCGCTGTTGTCACCGCGACGTCTCCCTTCTGCCGCTACGACGCCGCCCATGATGTCTACGTTTTCCCTATCACCGCTTTGCGGCAGTAAGCGCAGTCGTCGACCCGAATGCAAACAGGGGCGGAGGTGTGTTCGCTGCGATGCCGCGGGTTGCGCCCGCGTTGACGTTGGCGGCTGCCGTGGCTTTGCCTGCGGGTGCCCCCCTGTTCATGTACGATTGCAATCGTACATCGCGGCGGCATGCGCGCCTGATGCGTGGGAGCCTCCGTGCGGGGGAGGGCGGCCCTCTTCCTGCCGGCTCTTGCCGTTAAGCGGCGGCAAGGCGCCCCGGGATCGCCGAGTTGCGCATTCGCGCGCAAAAACGGCGCCGGACCTTGCCCCATGCGGTGTGCGTCCGTTTGGTTATTGGAGAAAAGTGCAGGTTATGAGCGGGAACAAAGATAAGGGCAAGAAGTGCGGCCGGTCCAATAAGCTGCCCTTCGTTTTGATGGGCGGGCATATCTGCGTCGATGCCGCACAGGGCGGCTTAGCTTCGGTGCTGCCGTTTCTGGTGATTCAATCCGGGTTCTCGTACACCGAGATAACGGCGCTGGTTTTGGCATCAAACATCGCGTCGGCGGTCATCCAGCCCCTGTTCGGTCTCATGGGCGACAAAAAGGCGCGTCCGTGGCTCATGTCGGTCGGCGTGGCGCTTGCGGGCTTGGGCATCGCGCTGGTGGGCGTTCTGCAGTCGTATTGGCTGGTGGTTTTGGCGGCAATGGTTTCGGGGGTCGGCAATGCCATGCTGCACCCGGAAGGGGCGCGCTTGGCATACCTCGCCGGCGGCGACGACAAAGCCATGAGCATGTCGATTTTCTCCGTCGGTGGCCAAATCGGCTTCTGTCTAGGGCCCATCATCAGCGTCGTCGCCGTTACGGCGTTCGGGCTTTCGGGCACGCTCGTGTATCTGGTCCTCTGCCTTCCGTACGCGCTGGTGCTCCTTGCGCTGAGCAAACGCTTCCTGGCCTTCGGCGTCCGCGGAGGCGGCTCGTTGGCGGGCCGGGGCAAGCGCGACCGATGGGGTGCGTTCGGCGTGGTGCTCGGCGCGCTTTCGGTTCGCTCCATCGTGTTCTATGGCGTGACCAGCTTCTTCCCGCTCTACTTGGTGACCACATTCAACGCGGCGGAAGATTCCGCCTCGCTGCTTATCACCGTGTTCTCGATTTTCGGCGCGGTGGCAACGGCTTCGGCTGGCTTCATGTCGCATCGTGTTCCCACGCCGCGCCTCATGATCGGCTGTTTCGTTCTCATGGTGGCGTCGCTTGCCTCGTTCCTGCTTTCGGGCAGCGTGTGGCTGTGCGTGGCGGCGGTTATGGTGCTGGCGATGTGCTTGAATCTTTTCAACCCGCCTGCCGTGGCGCTGGCGCAGGAGTATCTGCCCGAGCATCTGGGCACAGCGTCGGGGCTCACCTTTGGCGTGGCGGTAGCTGTCGGCGGCATCGCGTCGCCCATGCTCGGTGCGCTGGGCGACGGCGCGGGCCTTGCGTCCGCCATTTGGGTTCTGGCTGCGCTCGCCGCGGCCGGCCTTACGCTCTCGATCGGCGTCGCCGCGATCGAGCGACGCGGCGCACAGAAAGGCTAGCAAGTGTGCAGTCAAATAAGCGTTGACGCTTGGCGCTGCTGACCAATGGATGCAAGGCCCTCTTCGCGCCTGCTCGGTCACGCGTAAATACCTTCGCCAACCTTGAAGCAGATTGCGGCGTGGCGCCGCTGGCGAAGTGCCGCTACATAGCCGTGCGAACATGCCTCCGTCCCCTGTTCACCCACGGCATAGGATTTTGGGACGAAAAACGCTAGCATCATCATTGCCGTCAACAATCCGGGGAGCGCATGAGGGGGAATCGCCGTGTATCGCAGGTATACCGATGGGGTGCCGCATCCGCCGTTGGTGAGTGAATATGAGGGCGTCGACTCCGGCGGGGTCCCCCGACCTGTTCGTGAGCATGCCGGCCACCTGCCGCGATGTGAGCGATGAGCTGCTGGATTTCACGTGGTACCGGGGAATGTCCATCCCCGAGGTTGCGGCGGCGGCCGGCATTTCGGAGAAAGCCGCCGAGGATCTGATCTTGAAAGGGAAGGGCGCGTCCGCCGACCTTTTTGCGCTGTGCGAGGCGCTGCGCGTCGAGCTGTTCTCGCTTCCTGGTGACGACGAGCTTGAGAGGGGCATGGAATGAGGGAAGCGTACGCATGGCTGCAGAATTGCCTGGTCGGACGCTTCTTCGAGGGTCTCGATGGCGCGACTCGGTTCGAATACGCCCCGGCAGTTTCCGCGCCCATCAGCCTTTCGCTGCCGCTCGACGGCTCCTGGCAAGCTGATGCCCCGGGCGCGTTCTTGGACGGCCTGCTGCCGGACAACGACAGCGAACGTGAGGCGATGCGGCTCTGGTTCGGCGCTGCATCGGCCGACCCGCTCGACCTTCTTGTGGCAACGGATGCGACGGGCGGGCTGTGCTTCACATCCGTTCCCGAGCCGGGGGAGATTGCGTCTCAGGCTCGTGAGTTCGCAAGGGAAAAGGACATCGCAATCAAGGTTTATCGGCTCGGGCGCGGCTGGACGACGTGGCAGTCCGATGATCGCCGCAGCCGTTTCGCCCTTGCGGGTTCGCAGGGCAAATTCGCCTTGGAGCGGTTCGACGACCGCTGGACCTGGCCGAACGCCAAGCACCCTTCGACCCACATTGTGAAGCCGCCCCATGAGCGCTTTTGCGGCACCCCGCTGGTGGAGGATACGACCATGCATCTTGCGGCAGCGTGCGGGCTGGATGTCGCAAGGTCGTTCGTGCGGTCGTTCGGCGAAGATCAGGCTTACGTTGTCGAAAGGTTCGATCGCGAGGTCTGCGCCGACGGGCAGGTTTTGCGCATCCATGTTGAGGATTTCACGCAAGCGTTGGGCGTTTCGCGGCATGCGAAGTATTCCGTGACCGCCGCCGATGCGTTTTCCCTGTTGAAAAGGCAGCCCAACGGTCGCTCGCTGGTGAGGGAGTGGGCAAAGCAGCTCGTTTTCAACACGCTGGTGGGGAATTGCGACGCGCACGGCAAGAACTACAGCCTGTTTTTGCGGCCAGACGGAAGCGTGGAGTTGTGCCCTCTCTACGACACCCTTTGCACGCGAGTGTGGCAAGAAACCAGCGATTTGCTGGTCATGCCGATCAATTCCAAGAACCGGGCAAGCGAGCTGTCCCTGTCCGATTGGGCAGCGGAAGCGGCAGCGTCGGGGATTTGCGAAGACGACCTCGTTGGAGCGGTGGAAGCCATAGCCGCGCAAATCGCAACGCACGCGCCCGCCGTTCTGGCGAAATACCCAGATTGGATACAGGAAGCAATGACCACGGCGATCGCCGCCGACAACCAGCAGCTGCTCCAGGAGCTGGGACTACGGCTTGAGAGGTAATCGTCCCCTGTTCACGTACACCGTTCAAAATACTTAATATTCCTGATATTGAGACAATATTAAATATTTTGTATACTCGGGTTATTAGGGCAAGTATAAAGTATTTTGAACGGCGGCGCAGTATGTGGACCAACGCTTACTCATACGAGGACATCGGCGAGTTTCTGCGGGAGGCGCGCAGGGCGCGCGGTATCACGCAGGTAGAGATGGCGAGAAAGCTCGGCTTCTCGTCGGTCACGCTCTCGGCGCTCGAAACGGGCAAGAACGTGTCGGCGATCAAGGTTGACCGCTACCTGCAGCAGCTGGGTTTTCGCATGGTGATCGTGCCCAAAGGCGCGGATGTGGAGGTGACCGAATGAGGCAGCTCGACGTTTACCTCGGAGAAAGCCTGATCGGACGCATCGTCGAGAACCGCAAGGGCGGGCGCTTCGAGTATGAGCAATCGATCGTTGGTAAACTCGCTGGCCGGCCGGTGCTCTCAATGGCGTTTCCCGCAAAAGTCCGCCCGTTCGGCGAGGCGAAAACTTCTGCCTGGTTCAATGGCCTGCTTCCTGAGGGAAACCGCCGCGACGAGGTTTGCAGGAGCCTTGGCGTGTTGCCGTATGATTGGATCGGCCTTCTCTCCGAGATAGGCTGGGAGTGCGCTGGTGCGGTGAGGGTGTTCGAGCACGGTCGTGAGCGCACTTGCGAATTGCGACTTGAGAAGATTTCCCCATCGGAGTTGGCTGAAAAGCTTTCGAGTGCTACGGAGCGTCTTCCGCAAGTTGAGAGCGGGTTGTTTCGCATGTCGCTAGGCGGCTTTCAGGAGAAGATGTGCGTTGTCATGCCGGCGATTCCTGAGGGGGCATCTTCCGTCGCTGCTGATGATGTTCTACTCCCGATGGGTGACAGCCCCAGCACGCATATCCTCAAACCTGAAAGCGAGCATCATCCCGGTTTGGCGGAGTCTGAGGCGTGGGCCATGACGGCGGCCGGGAACGCGGCGCGCGCGTCCAGGGTGGCCCTGCTCGATCTGGACGATGCACCGAGCACGCTGGTGGTTGAGCGTTACGACAGAATCGCCGACAACGGCTCTGCACACGTGCTTAGGCTTCATCAGGAGGATGTTTGCCAGGCGCTTGGAATCGACCCGCACGGTAAGTACGCTGCTGCGGGTGCGCCTAAGGGCAATGATCCCACATACGTTGCAATTGCCGGTTTGCTGCAGAAGTTCTCTTCCGATCCCGAGGGCGAGAAGGCGGAGCTGCTGCGCCAGCTTGTTGCGAACCTGGCGCTTGGCAACTGGGATGCGCATGCCAAGAACACGTCGTTTCTCTACTGCGAGCAAATGGTCCCCACGCTCGCACCGCTCTACGATGTGGTGCCCATTGCCGAGGTCGAGCCGCGCACGACGCTTCTTTCCATGCGCGTGAACGGGGTGATAGACCCCGGGAAGCTTACACGGGCCGATGTCGTCGCCGAGGCTGTTTCCTGGGGATTGGCCACAACGGATGTTGAGTCGGTCGTCGACCGCGTGCTTAAGGATCTTGAGGAGGGCATCCGGATCGCATCAACGGCCTATCCGGCCGCTGCAGCCCGCCATGAGGCAAACGCGCTGGAAAGGATTCGCAAACTGAAAGGGACATCCGGCCTTGAGATGGTGTTGACCTTGGCGGGCGAGTGAGCCGATGGGTGACCGGGGCAAACAGGGGACGGAGGTGTGTTCGCTTATGAACACACCTCCGTCCCCTGTTCACGCTGGCCGTCGTCGCGCGGCTTCGCCCTTTCGCCCTACAGCCCCCAGCGGGCGTATTCTAGGTAGCCGGCTACGCTGTAGTGTTCTGCCCAGTCGTCGGCCGGGGAGCCTTCTCCGCCGACGATTCCCAGGAAGCCGTTCTCGACTTTTTCACCCTTCTCATTCACTATCAGGGCGTACCAGTGGCCGTATTCGTGCGTGGGTTTGCGCAGCTGGCAGGTCAGCGTCAGCTTAGATTCGCCCTTTTTGCGGAAGAACGCGCCTTCGTCGTTGAGCTTTTTGATGAGCGTGCCGTCAAGCCAGAAACAGATGAACGGCGCCTCGAACGCGTCGGTGAGCGCTCCGGCCTCGCTGTTGTACACGTAGCAGAACAGCGCGCGGTCGCGCGAGCGGGCGAGAAGGTCCACCTCGCTGTCCTTGAGCTTGAACTCGACCACGGCGAACGCGCCGGGGCGGTTCGGGTTCTCGCTTACGGTGGTCACCGCCGTCTTGACCTGGAAAAAGAACGTTTCAGGCGGCGTGCCCGGCTTCTCAAGCTGCTGCTTGAGGTTCAGCGACACCACGTCGATGCCCATGTCCGCGGGCGGGCGAAGCGCGTCCAGGCCGTTGCGGTACAGCGAGCTCATGAGCTGATACTCGCCGGTGTATCCGTTGTAAAGCAGATTGTAGAAATCTTGGGCCACGTGCTGCTCCTCCTTTTGGTTCGAATGGTTAGATTCTAGCGTTGGGTCGCGCGATCCTTTGCGAGAAGTTGCCGGTTTTGGCCCCGCCGAAGTGGGTGGGGAAGTAGGTGTTCGGCTTGGAGTGCGCTTGCCGCCTGCCTGCCGCTTTCAGCCTCGCAGGTATGGGGCGAGAGTGTCGGCGCACTCTTTGGCCATGAGGTTCGCGCGTTTGAGGACTTTTGCGCGCAGGTCGTCGTCGAGTAGGACGATTTGCGCGATGAGCGCCTTCGCGATCTGCAGCTCGTCGAGCCAAGGCTCGTCTTCCCAGAGGTCCTTCAGCGCGTCCGTGGCGTCAAGGGCCTTGGCGTATTGCGCGTCCGACGACTTGGCCAGCGCGCCTTCCTTGTTGTTGCGGATCTCCCAGACGAAGGCGCACGCGGGGTTCCCGACCTGGGTATGCGCCTTGATCGAGCGGTTGTCCGGATGCGTCGCCGCTCGCGGGTTGGTCCGCGCGAGGTATGCGGCACGACTCGGCAACGCGGCCGAGATTTGCCCTGTGATCGCGAGCAGCTCCTCGGCGTGCGCGCAATACACGTCGCAAATCTGGAACGGGG
>SKER01001951.1_pt1 | contig 14979 bp, 10 predicted proteins | sample 4826961 | NCBI WGS metagenome assembly SKER01 (sample SAMN11008804, study PRJNA524170) | human gut metagenome | biome: Human fecal sample; material: Feces; isolation source: fecal sample from pouch patient p47 | host: Homo sapiens | place: Israel: Tel-Aviv | collected 2016-11-16 | reverse complement strand
ATATCTCCGTTTCCATTAGCCATATCAATTCTTGCCTGTAATTCCAAGTCAGGCTTCCATTTAGGAATTAGAGTTAATGCTTCTTTATATCGAACTTTTGGAATATCTACATAAGAGGCTACATCGAATAATGCTTTCAATTGTTTATAGCAATTACTAAATGCTGATTGCTTAATACTTGAATCCCGATAAGCCACTGTTTTTTTGCCACCTAATACTTTGATAACAGTTGATGAAACTAGTCCTTGTATCTTTCGTTGTTGGCTTCTATTAATTGTTGTTTCTGTTTCTAGCTTATCTAAACGTTGATTTACAAGAGTCAATCCACGTTCATGTTTTAACGCAGCTTCTAATAACAATTCTGTGTTATTAATCGGTAAGTTTGATTGAGTTTTGAGCAGTTCCTCCATTTGGTTAAAAGCTTCAATATATTTCAGTTTAAACTTAAGAGCTTTTTGACCAGTGAATCCCATTGCTAGTAACGTGAATCCGTCACGGTTCATAATGATTTGTCTATATTTTTGTTTGTTTTGTGGATGAATATAGCTATCTTCGTAAAATAGGTCTGCGTAATTTTCCGCAACCCCCTCTTTTAAATCATCAATCGCTGCTAAAACATCACGATGATTTTTATTAAACGTTGCTCGACTTGTAAACTAGTTGTTACTGCTTGTTGGTTTTTCATAATTACTAAGTTGTCCATTTTTTCCTCCTTAAATTGTTTCTGTATTGCTCTTTCCTTTAATCCCAATGATTCATGATGTCATTACAAATTTTTATAGCTTCTTTAGCAGGCCAATATCTTTTTCCCTTGCTAGTACCAGGCTTTCTTTTTTCGATTATTTGCATACGTTTGTCTTTTACAAAATTTTGTTCAACTTCAGAATCATTTTTTGAAGAGATATGTCAGGAAATGGAGCGAAGAGGTGGTGTTGTTCTTATAGAAGCAGACGGAGCAAAGGAGTTGCCATGTAAGGTTCCGGAAGAATGGGAACCGGTAATTCCGAAACAAACAACACAGGTTGTGGCTGTATACGGACTTGATGCGATTGGAAAAACATTTGCAGAAACTTGTTTTCGGGCAGAATTAGCGGCAGAGTTACTGCATAAAAAAATAGAAGATAAAGTGACGACAGATGATATTGTTTGTCTTGCTGTATCTGAATTGGGATCGAGAAAGTCTGTAGGAAACAAGAAATTACATTTATTATTAAACAAGGCAGATTCAGATGAGCGTATTGCGTATGCATTGCAAATTTGTAAAAAAATAGATACAATGTCAGAAAAGCCCGAAAATATTCTTATTACGGGATATGATTTATATGAAAGCAGGTAAAGGAGATTGTCATGAAGATTTGGATTAGAGGTGCCGGGGATTTGGCAACAGGAATCGCATCCAGATTATATAGAAGTGGACATCAACTCTTGATGACAGAGCTTCCGGTGCCTTTGACCGTGCGAAGAACAGTAGCGTTGTCAAGAGCAGTATATGAACAGCATGCAGAAGTGGAAGATATGTCTGCGTTGCTTGTGCATTCAATAAAAGAAGCACTGGAAGTACAAGCTATAGGAAAAATCCCTGTTATTATCGAAGAACCGGAAGTGATTTTAAAAGAATATCAGCCGGATGTTGTTGTGGATGCAATTCTTGCTAAAAGAAATCTGGGTACAGAAATTTCCTGGGCACCGTTTGTTGTAGGTATAGGACCTGGATTTACAGCAGGAGTAGATTGTCACTGTGTTGTTGAGACGAAGCGAGGTCATACATTGGGGGATGTAATCTGGAAAGGAGAGCCGATTCCAAATACCGGAGTACCTGGAAATGTTGGAGGATTTACGCTTGAACGTTTGATCAAAGCTACGGCAGATGGAGTGATTGAACCAAAGGTACAGATTGGGGATATTGTGGAAAAAGGACAGCTTGTAGCAATAACAGGAGGGAAACCGGTCTATGCAAAGATGTCTGGAATTGTGCGCGGAATGCTTCAGCCAGGAGTGACTGTGCAGAAAAACCTAAAAGCCGGTGATATTGATGCAAGATGTGAAAGAAAAAACTGCTATCTTATTTCTGATAAGGCAAGAGCTATCGGCGGAGGCGTATTGGAGGCAGTTACTCAGTTTGAACGTATTTATGGGCAATATGCAGTTGTTGTGCTTGCAGCCGGAAGTGGAAGCCGATTTGGTGGAAATAAATTGCAGGAATTAAAGTCTGATAAACCGATGTACCAATATATGTTAGATAAGATGGAAGGACTGAAAGGTTTTCCGACATATATTGTAACCGGAGCAGATGATATTACAGAGGCAGCCAAGAAGTATAGAATGAATATTGTAGAGAATAAGAAACCGGAAGAAGGAATTTCCCGTTCGGTAAAACTTGGACTGGAGGCATGCTTAGCAGAACATCCTGAGATAAGAGGAGTTTTGTTCAGTGTTTGCGATCAGCCGGAACTTACATTTTCTACAATGTTTACATTGATCCGTAAGGCTATGCTTCGCCCACAGCAGATTATTTGCACAGGAAAAGACAAAGAAATGGGCAATCCGGTACTTTGGGATAAAAAATATTTTCCAGAGCTGATGGAACTTACAGGTGATGTTGGTGGAAAGAAAGTTATGCAGAATCATTTACAGGATATTATTATAGTAGAAATAGATGAAGCAGAATTAAAGGATATTGATTATCGTAGAGATTTGGAATAATCTGTACAATCAGAATCGTGCATGATATAATGGACGAGAAAAGGCAACAGTTTATGTATTAGACACAATGGAGGAGGCCTAATTATATGTGGACGAGAGCAGATTTAAAAACAAGAGCAAAATTTGCATTTAAACGAAATTATTGGACAGCAGTGCTTGTTGCATTTGTTATGACAATATTTAGTGCAGTTGGAAGTGGAGGCAATGCGGCAAAGAGCATATCCGATGGATATAATTCCGGAGGAAGTGCAGAAGCAATTGCATTTTCACTGGTAGTGGCGGCCATAGCAGCACTTAGTGGGCTGGTATTGCTTGTGTTGTCTATCTTTGTTGGGAATGCATTGGAAGTTGGTGGATGTAGATTTTTTATTACCAATCAGACAGAACAGGCACAGGCAGGAACATTAGCCTATGCGTTTAAATCAGGAAATTATGGAAATATAATCCTGACAATCTTTTTGAGAGATTTGTACACAATCTTGTGGTCATTGTTGTTTGTAATACCGGGAATTATTAAGAGTTATGAATACCTTATGGTTCCATATATTCTGGCAGAGAATCCGGCTATGAACAGAAAAGAAGCATTTCTTATAAGTAAAAATATGATGATGGGGCAAAAATGGAATGCATTTGTGCTAGATTTATCATTTTTAGGTTGGAGATGTTTAGAGGCAATTACATTTGGTATTCTTGGAATCTTTTATGTTGAACCTTATATACAGGCAACAAGAGCGGAATTGTATGCTTATAATCGTACGATAGCATATCAGAATGGATATATCAGATAATGGATATGTAAGACGGATACGTCAAAGAATTGATTTGTTTGGTCGAAGCAAATGGCTGCGGACAGCACATGCTGTGTGCAGCCATTTTCCTCTAACTTATTGAAACAACGAACAATTCGAAGTTCCTTTATCGTATGAAATTATCTTATCAAACAATTGTGACTGAAAGGTGTCATGAATAAAAAGAATTTCTTAAAATTCTTAAATTGGTATGAACTAGAAATTATCATTTACTATGTGCATGCAGTCACGATCGGCTGCATGCCATTTTGTTTTATTTGATTCATATTGTTCAAACAGCCAGGCAATTGCATCGTCCATGCCTTCCTCAGAAACAGGGAAGGATGCAGAAGTCTTTTCCGCATCGGGAGTTTGCTCAAAGCACCATGGTTCAGGATAAACAAAAGCTGTAAAGCTTTCTTTACTATCATCACAAAGGAAATAATATCGCATGCCATGATGACATCCGGAAAACGGTTCTTTTTTTAGTCCATTTACAGGAACGAGTCTTTTATCAATCATAAATACACATCCAATCTTTATAGAGTAGCAAATAGAAATATAAAATTAGTATATAATAAATATAAGGGGAAATTCAAGAGATAACGTGAAGAGAGTTTTTGGGATTAAAGAAAGAGCAGAAAAATATTTTTAGACAAAAAGGAAGAGCCACATCGCTGTGACTCAAGGGGGAAAAAGTTTATGAAAAAGTGTTCTTTCTTTTGAACGATTACAGTATAGGAAAAAGATATGAGGAAACTATGATTCATTTTTGAACGAATTGTTAACAAATCAGAACAAAAATGTGTATTTACTCCGAAAAAGTACAAAAAATCGAATTTTTAGGAAAATCTTGTATTATTTTATAGCCTTTTTGGCAAATTCAGTAGTTACTAAATCTTCATAAGGGGTACGTTTTTCTAGTTCACCTGCAGTTTCAAGGATATCTTGAAGCAGATCGAAGCTGGATTTTTCAAAAACTAAATTATCTTTCCAAGTGTCCTGATCATAGTATCGGGTTACAATTGTAGTAATGGTATTCAAATCCGTTTCCGGAAATTGTGGTTCAATTATTTTTGCAATTTCAAAAGGAGAGTGGGACTGTACATAGTCCATTCCTTTTTGTAAAGCATTTGTAAAGCCTTGAATGGTGTCAGGATATTGATTAATATAGCTTTGTTTTGCACTGTAAGCAGTGTAAGGAACGTATCCGCTGTCCTTACCGAGTGAAGCTACAACATAACCTTTGTTTTCACTTTCGAGTATGGTGGCGCTTGGTTCAAATTCAATGGTGTAGTCACCTAATCCTTCAGAAAATGCGGCTGCAGTTGAGCCAAAATCAATACTTTGGTTGATGGTGAGATCTGTGGTTGGGTCGATATCATGCTGTTTTAGAATGTATTCAAATACCATTTCCGGCATGCCACCTTTGCGTCCGCCAAGCACATTTTTACCCTTTAAGTCATCCCAATCAAAATCTGGCATTTCTTCACGTGCGACGAGAAAATTTCCGGCACGTTGGGTAAGTTGGGCAAAGTTTACTACATGATCATTCGCACCTTCATTATAGGTGTAAATGGATGATTCTGAACCCATAAATCCAATATCTGCCTCACCTGAAAGTACAGCGGTCATAGTTTTATCGGCTCCAAAACCAGTGACAAGAGTGAGTTTTATGCCTTCATCTTCAAAGTAGCCATTCTCAATAGCAACATACATTGGAGCGTAAAAGATAGAGTGAGCAACTTCGTTCAATGTCACTGAGACAGGTGAAGAACTGGAATCTGTTTCCGCTGTGTCAGAAATAGTTTCTGACGTTTCTGTTTTTGAATTTTTAGTGTTGCCATCTGCGTGGTCAGAGCCACAGGCAGATAATAGACTGACAGCCAGGGTAGAAGCGAGAAGTATAGGAATAAATTTCTTTTTCATAAATCCTCCTGGAATAAAAAGAGTTTCTTATTTAATATATGCGAGTATAAAAAATAGGTGATCAGTATTTGGATTTACGTTATCATTACAAACAATTTGGGAAAAATCAATAGTGACTTTAAGATGTAATCGTGATAGAATCATAAGGAAACATTTATAAAAAGAAGAAAGGAACCTCTATTCGTGATGAATGCGAATAGATATAGAAGAAACAGATGAATACACAAGAACGTAAGAGAAGCAGTTTTTCGGGAAAACTGGGATATGTATTATCAGCGGCCGGAGCATCGGTAGGTCTTGGTAACATATGGAGATTCCCATATTTGGCAGCAAAATATGGCGGTGGTATATTTCTGCTGATTTATATTTTGCTTGCACTGACATTTGGTTATACAATGATTGTTGCAGAATCAGCAATCGGACGTATGACAAGAAAGAGTCCTGTTGGGGCATTTAAGTCATTTGGAAAAGCAAAATGGTTATCATTTGGAGGATGGATCAATGCGATCATCCCGATTTTAATCGTACCATATTATTCAGTAATCGGTGGATGGGTAATCAAATATCTGGTAGAGTATATCAAAGGAAACGGTCAGAGCCTGGCAGCGGATGGATACTTTTCTGAATTTATTTCAAATGGAGTATCAACAGAGTTATGTTTCCTTGTATTTTGTCTCTTTACATTAGCTATCATTTATGCGGGTGTTCGCAATGGTATTGAGAGAGTGTCAAAGATGATGATGCCGGTTTTGATTTTGTTGTCTGTGATTATTGCAATTTATTCCGTTACAAGACCGGGAGCAATCGAAGGTGTAAAGTATTTTCTTATACCGAATGTAAAGAATTTCTCATGGATGACAGTAGTTGCAGCTATGGGACAGATGTTTTATTCTTTATCAATTGCGATGGGAATTTTGATCACGTTTGGTTCTTATATGAAAAAAGACGTCTCGCTTGAGGATTCTACAAGAAATGTAGAAGTATTCGATACTGCAATTGCAATGATGGCAGGTCTTATGATTATTCCGGCAGTGTTTGCATTTTCAGGCGGGGACCCGGACACATTACAGGCCGGACCTTCATTGATGTTTATTACAATCCCAAAAGTGTTTCAGAATATGGGATTTGGAACAGCAGTCGGAATCTTGTTCTTCTTACTTGTATTGTTTGCAGCAATTACAAGTTCAATTGCTTTGACAGAAAGTGCAGTGTCTACATTTGAAGATGAATTAAGATGGAACAGAAAGAAATCGACACTTGTAGTGGGAATTATTATGGTTGCCCTTGGAAGCTTATCCTCGCTGGGATATGGACCACTTGCGGTTGTGAAAATTATCGGTATGCAATTTCTGGATTTCTTTGATTTTATGACAAACTCTGTTATGATGCCAATCGCTGCATTGATGACATGTTTATTAGTGTCAAAAGTTGTTGGAATACAGCGAATTGAAGAAGAAGTCATGCAGGGAGAAAGTTCATTCCGCAGAAGAAAAATATTTATTGTGATGATCAAATATTTATGCCCGATTTTTGCAGTTATTATATTATTAAGTTCTGTTGCAAATGCATTTGGCTGGATTTCGATGTAAAGAATGAGGGTGAACAAGGCAGATGAATGATATTCATAATAAAGAAAATACGAGAGAAACTGACATTCGCAGCTATATGCTGGCGATTGTCATAATGGGTGTTTTTACATTTATATTTTTATGTACAGAATACTTGTATGTGAATAGAATATCAGGAAATATATCAGAGAATAAGACCGTCCTGGTGCAAAATTATGCATTGGGTGTAAGTGCACTGGGATTTGTTTTGTATCCTGTTTTAAATCGATATTGTAAAAAAAGATATCGCAAGCTTTGGCTTATAGCGATTAGTGTAGTATCGTTATTTGGAATTTTGGCAATCTGTCAGTCAGATACATATAAGGTGATATTAATAGCGGGCTTCATGGTATCATTGATGTTGGGAATGTTTGGCAGTTGTGTCTTTTATACAGCAGCCCATCTTATAAAAGATGACAGGTATTTAGCACGTACCGCAGGACTTGGATATGTGCTTGGAATTTTACTTCAATTCATAAACAATAATCTGGTTTTGCTAGAAATGCTGGAAGCGATTGTTTTGGATATCAGTTTACTTATTTTAATCGTGCTTCTTATAAAGCTGGAGCCTCAACACACGTTTGAAGGAATAAAAAGCAGGCAGGTTAATGAGGCAAGTTATGTAAAAGTAAAGAAGTTGGGAATTATTCTGATTTTATTGATTATATTGATGTCTTGTATTTTTAGTACATTAGATAATGCAGTGACGCTGGTACATGCGGCAGGGGCATTTGATATAGGACAATTACCTAGAATTCTTCTGGCAGTAAGTGGGCTGGTATCAGGATTTCTATTTGATTTGCAAGACAGAAAATATATGAGCTTGTCAATGTATTGTATGATGCTTGTATCTACGATATGCATGGCAATATTTAAATTTTCAGGTCCATTTTTAGCTGGTCTGATCGTCTTTTATTTGACGGCAGGATTCTTTGTTGTATTTTTTTCAACAAACTTTATGGAATTATCTCTTTATATGAAAAGAGCTGATTTATGGGCAGGACTTGGAAGAGCGGTCAATAATATAACAGCGGCTGTAATATCCATTGGTTCTCTGAAATTATTATCCATGGGTACCAACATGCTTGTATTTATATTTTTAATCGGAATGTTTATTGCGGTTAGTATTATAGCTGTTTTATATACATTTCAAAGACAGCAGCTTATGGATGAAATAAAAGAAGAAAAGAAAACCGAACTTAGTGTTCAAGAAAAAATAAAGATTATTACAGAACGATATGCTCTGACACCGAGAGAGAAAGAAGTTTTTTATCAGCTTGTATTTACAGAGGATAGCATCCAGAAAATAGCAGATAGATTATATATTTCCAAGAGAACGTTGGAAAGACATATTTCATCTATATATGAAAAAACTGGAATGAAATCCCGGGTTGGATTGATTAATATTTATAATAAACAATAGAATAGCCTATAATTTACAGCACCATCCTTATATTTTGTGAGGATGGTGCTGCTTTTATATATTAGGAAAGTGCTTTCCTAATATATAAAAATCGCTCCGCGAGGATGCGCAGTGATTCTAATAGGAATATGTCAGCTTCGCTGACCAGAATCACGTGCCAAGTCTCACGGACGTTCAATTTGAAACAAAGAAACTAATAAATTTCTTATGAAATAAATTAATAAAAGGCAAGAGCGAAATAATGCAGAAAAAGCAAAATGACGGAACTCCCTTATATACGATTACTTATCTTATGTCTTAATATATGCGAAAGGGGAAAAAAATTGCATCTGTTTTGGATGTGAAAAATACTTTTAAAGGAGGAATTAAGATGAGAAAAGGAAAAATACGAGCTCTTGCGATTGTGCTTGCAATTGGTATGATTTTCACATTGATGCCGAATGTATCAGTAAGAGCGGAAGATATGGGAGAGCCGGAACCGGTGGTGGAAGCCCAGGCTACATCAGAAGAGGGAGTTGAAACACCGGTAGTAGAGGAACAGCCTGAAGCAATTGTGCCGGAAGTAACAGAGCCGGAGGTGACAGAGCCTGAAGCGGTTGTACCAGAGGCAGCAGAGCCGGAGGTGACAGAGCCTAAAGCGGTTGTACCAGAGGCAGCAGAGCCAGAAACAACTGCAGATGAAGCTACAGTTGTGCCGGCTGGTGTAACAGATGTGATCGGAGGCAATACCACTAACACCTATACCCACACCTATCACACAAAGGTCACGACAACTGCGCAGGTCATCATTAAAGATGCAGACGGCAATGTGATAGAAACAACAGAAATAAGCAAATCAGGGGATTTCGTTGAAGGCAATGTTAGCAGTGATGCGGTGCAGGTAGAAATCAAAAGAATTGATGATGAAATCATTGCACAATTTTCTTCACGAGGAAATATTACCACTGAAAACCGTAATAGCACATTGATGTTTGATCATTTTGAAAGTAGTAATATTATTACACCAGATGACAATATACTCGTCGGCGATCAGGATGCTCTCGAAAACGCAGCTTCTGGAAGTGGGAATAGGCATCTTGATATTCATGAATATCAAGTGTATCAGACAACCTATGACCTGATTGTGCAGGAAAACAACGATTCGGAAGAGAAGCAGGTTATTACCAAAGTCGATGTGGGAAACATCTGGAAAGTGCTTGATTCCACAAAGCCCGTTGCCTTTACTGGCGAAGTCAATCCAAACTCGGAATGCGCAGATCAAATGACGCTTACAGAGGAATTTTGGCAGCAGACGGACAAGATACAAAGCGATGATCCGTATGCGGGCATGATTACAAGCTCCAATCCCAGCTATCCGATTGCCGGGCAGCAATATACCTACGGCGTTACCTTAACGGCAAAAGACGGCTATTTTTTCAGTGGTGGGTTTGCATATCATGGTGAAGGTGGAGGCCTCGTTATATGCGAAGGTCATGATTTTGGATCGTCGAATTTAGATTGGAGTGGCTCACTCTCGGCCAATCAGAAACAGCTTACCATCAGATTTGACACGATTCAGGAGACAGCTGTTACTGGAATCCCGCAGGAATACACAACCATAAATAACGCCTACATCGAGAATGTAAAATTCGAGTATCGTCCGGGTGACGCTCCGCAGGCAACGGCACAGGTATCGGACACTCCATTAGACCAATATGAGATTGCCTATGAATGCTGGGAGGAAATGGAGAACGGAGAGCCGGTTGCGTTCTGGTATTCCGATGAAAGCAAGTACACGCCTTCCATGAAAAAGATTACTCAGTTTGAAGAGGGCAAAACCTATATGTACTCCATCGAGTTGAGAGAGAAAAATGGATATACCTTTGCGGATAATTGCTCTGTTAAGATAAACGGGGACCCGATATCGGCAAGCGCCAATGTAATTAAAACCATGGACGGCCTGTTCGCTATGAATATTGAGACGATTCGCCCGCAAGCAACCAAGGAAATCTCCGTTATTGAAATCAATAACGCAACCTTGACCTTTAAGGACGGCGATAAACCTGTCTTTACCGGAATGGTGCCTGAAAACGATCAGTATGCATTCCGTTGCGAGTGGTGGAGTTTAGATGAGAATACCGGTATTGTTTCCACAGAGCCGGAGTGGGGCGGCGACATTTATAGTAAAAAGATCACCGCTTTTGAAGCCGGAAAGACCTATCACTACGGTGTATATGTGACTGCCTATACTGCCGACATCTCTCCCGATGCCAAGTTAAAGATTAACGGCAGGGAAGTGAAGTACACTCGCATAGGCGATGAGAGTGACACCCAGAGTTTCTGGGTCGAAACCGACCTTACTATGACGCCTACTACAGCAGAGGCTTCGGATTATAAGATTATCGAAGGAGCAAATGGCACTTGGGCAAAGAATAGTGATGGAACGCTTACCTTCCGTGCAAATGGAGATTTTAGTAAATTTACAAGTGTAAAAGTAGATGGTGTTTTAGTAGATCAAAAGAATTACACAGCAGTTTCCGGCTCCACAATCATTACATTTATGAAAGAGTACCTTGCTACATTATCAAATGGAATACATAAATTAACAGTTGTCTATACAGATGGTGAGTGCAGTACAAACTTTACTGTAAAAGAGGCAGCTAAGCCACAGAAACAAGATGATGGCAAGAAACAAGATGACGGAAAGAAACAGGATGATGGCAAGAAACAAGATGACGGAAAGAAACAGGATGATGGTAAGAAACAAGATGACAGTAAAGCAGATACGACGCAGACCAATAACAGTGCCTCAGTTCCAAAAACAGGAGATACAACAGAGCAAGGCAGATTAATCATGCTGGTAGGTGCAACAGCTATTATCATAGCATCAGACATGATTTATAGAAGAAAAAGAAACAAATAATGTTTTATATCATTAATAGGTAATTTATGAAGGCATCCCATGGCAAATTATAAAAAAGTATTTGTCAAGGGATGTCTTTTTTATCCTAAAAGGGAACAGGATGTTTTTTGTTGGAAAATAATGAATAAAAAAAAGTGCATGTGACCCAAAATCTAAAAAAAATTTAGAATGTAAAAAACATTTTGAGAAAAAGATTGCTTTTTAGTTGAATTGTGATAAAATGTAAAGAGATAGAACAACATATAAGTAAAAAATTAACAAAAACCAAGATGAATTTAGGGCTTCATTTTGGATGATATGTTGAAATGAGAAAGGAGATTCTGATATGGCAACGTTTATCGTTAATGGACGAGAGGTTACACCAACAAAAAATCAGAAGCTGTTAAGATTCCTCCGCGACGAATTACATTTGACATCAGCAAAAGATGGATGTAGTGAAGGCGCCTGTGGAGCCTGTACAGTTATTATTGATGGGCAGACCTGTAAATCATGTGTTCCGGATACAGATTCACTTGAGGGAAGAAGTGTAATCACAGTAGAAGGACTGACAGAGTGGGAGGAAAAGGTATACACATATGCTTACGGAAAAGCGGGAGCAGTACAGTGTGGATTTTGTATCCCAGGTATGGTAATGTGTACAAAAGCATTGCTGGATGTGAATCCAGAACCGACAGATGATGAGATTAAATATGCACTCCGCAATAATTATTGCAGATGTACAGGATATGTTAAAATCATGGATGCGGTTCGTCTGGCAGCTAAGATTCTGAGAGAGGGAGTAGTTCCGGATGATGGGGAAGAGGACTGGACACTTGGAACAAGCGTAGCTAGAATAGATGTAGAGGAAAAAGTACTTGGAACAGGAAAATATCCGGACGACTATTATTTGGAAGGTATGTTATACGGTGTTGCACTGAGAAGTAAATATCCTCGTGCACGTGTGCTTTCAATTGATACATCGAAAGCAGAGGCACTTCCAAAGGTGGTTTCAGTAGTGACAGCGAAAGATATTCCTGGCGAGAATAAGATTGGACATTTGAAGCATGACCAGTATTCACTGATTCCGGAAGGCGGTCTGACACATTATCTTGGAGATGCAATTGCATTGATCGCAGCAGAAGATTTGGAGACAGCCGAGAAGGCTAAAAAGTTAATTAAAGTAGAATATGAGGTTCTTCCACATGTTCATACAATTGAAGAGGCCGCAGCTCCAGATGCACCAAAGGTATATGATGAAGAAGAGAATAACATTTGTGCTTATAAGCATATCAGCCGTGGTAATGCAGATGAAGCAATTAAAAATTCCAAATATGTGCTTTCACATCATTTTGAAACACCATGGACAGAGCATGCATTCCTTGAGCCGGAATGTGCAGTATCTTTCTATGATGAAGAGGAAGACATTTTCGTTTATTCTACAGACCAGTCCGCACATCAGACATTGAAAGAATGTAGAATGTTGCTTGGAACAGATAAAGTAAAAGTACAAAATGCTCTTGTCGGCGGTGGATTTGGCGGTAAAGAGGATATGACAGTACAACATCTTAGTGCTTTACTCACATATGTTACAAAGAAACCGGTTAAGATGAGATTAACAAGAGCAGAGTCACTTCTTGTTCATCCAAAGCGTCATCCATTTTATATGGATTTCACAATGGGATGTGATGAAAATGGAGTGATTCAGGGAGTAAAAGCAAAAGTAGCTTCTGACACAGGTGCATTTGCATCACTTGGAGGCCCAGTATTGGAACGTGCATGTACACATGCAGCAGGTCCATATCATTATGAGAACTTCGAGATTGAAGGAACTGCTTATTATACAAACAATCCACCAGCAGGAGCATTCCGTGGATTTGGTGTTACTCAGACATGTTTTGCAACAGAGACATTGTTGAATATGATGGCCGATAAAGTCGGTATTACACCTTGGGAGATTCGTTATCGCAATGCGATCCGTCCGGGAGAAGTATTACCGAATGGTCAGATTGTAGATGAATCTACAGGTTTAGTAGAGACACTGGAAGCAGTGAAAGAGGAATATGATACAGCATTGGCTGAAGGAAAAGCAGTCGGACTGGGATGTGCGATGAAGAATGCCGGTGTTGGTGTTGGTATTCCGGATACAGGACGTGTGAAACTGATTGTAGAAGAGGATGAAAAGTTACACATTTTTACAGGTGCATCTTGTATCGGACAAGGATTGGGAACAGTACTTGTACAGATGATCGTAACCAATACAGACCTGACACGTGATGATATCGTATATGAGAGAAGTAATACATGGGTTTCACCTGATTCTGGAACAACATCCGGATCACGTCAGACATTGGTTACTGGCGAAGCGTGCCGCAGAGCTTGTGAGAAATTCATGGAAGAAAGAAAAGCAGGAAAATCCATGAAAGATATGATTGGAGAAGTATATTATGGAGAATATCTTGCTAAGACAGATCCGCTTGGAGCAGATGTGCCGAATCCTGTTTCTCATGTTGCATATGGATATGCTACACAGGTATGTATCATTGATTCAAAGACAGGTAAGATTGAAAAGATAATCGCAGCTCATGATGTCGGTAAAGCAGTCAATCCGTTATCCTGTGAAGGTCAGATCGAAGGCGGAGTTGTTATGTCTATGGGATATGCACTTCGTGAGCAGTATCCAATTGATGAAAACTGCAAGCCAATTGATAAATATGGTTCACTGAGATTATTCCGTTCACATGAAATCCCAGAGATTGAGGCAATCGTAATTGATAAACCGGGACTGAATGTGGCATGCGGAGCAATTGGAATCGGAGAGATCACATCGATTCCAACAGCACCGGCAATCGCAGATGCATATTGTAGATACGATGGAGAGAGACGTTTTAGTCTTCCATTGTGTAACACACCATATGAAAGGAAGGATTGATTATGGCAATAAAAAAGAAATTTCCATATCGTTCGGCGATTGTAGCCTGTAATGGAGGATGTAGAGCGAACAGCGAAGAGCCAACATGTACAAAAGGTTGTATCGGTTGTGGCGAATGTGTAAATAATTGTAAATTTGGTGCAATTTCAATCAATGAGTACGGAGTTGCAGAAGTAGACGAAGAAAAATGTATCGCATGTGGAAAATGTGTAAAAGCCTGTCCACAGGAAATTATCCACATTCATGAATGTGCAAATTATATCGTAGTGAAATGTTCAAATGATGCTAAGGGAGCCGATGCTCGTAAAGAGTGTGAAGTAAGCTGTATTGGATGCGGAATCTGCGAGAAAACTTGTACAGCCGGAGCAATTAAAGTAATAGATAATTGTGCGGTGATTAATGAAGAATTATGTTTGAGCTGTGGAATGTGTGCAGTGAAATGTCCAAGACATGCAATTTATGACTTAAGGGGAATTTATACAAAAGTCAGATAAGGCTAAAAGGAAAATATTAAAGTTTATGAGAAGATGAGAGACTTGTAAATCTGGTAAAAATATCAGATTTACAGGTCTTTTTTTCTGGATACTTGACACAAGTACGGAATCGGACTATACTAAATACAAGTACGAAATCAGACTTACAGGAGGAAATATGGATCAAGAAAAGAAATCAGGAATATACATGAGTTCATATCTTTGCGAATTTAATCGTATTTTTAA
>SKER01001940.1_pt1 | contig 15040 bp, 21 predicted proteins | sample 4826961 | NCBI WGS metagenome assembly SKER01 (sample SAMN11008804, study PRJNA524170) | human gut metagenome | biome: Human fecal sample; material: Feces; isolation source: fecal sample from pouch patient p47 | host: Homo sapiens | place: Israel: Tel-Aviv | collected 2016-11-16 | reverse complement strand
TGAGGCTTTGAACAAGGCTTTATATGATATCAATCACCGACCACGAAAATGTTTAGCTTACAGAACTGCTAGTGAAGCTCTAGAGGATGAGTTCAAGTAAATGTTGCACTTATTCTTGCAATTTTTCTAGAAGAAAAAGGAGACAAAATGGACAAGATGTTAGGGGGCTACCAAGCGCTACAGATTCGTTTGTTGAATGGGTGTATCTTTCAAAAACTATTGAGCAAAGAAGCAGATGCTCAATACAGAAGTGAACAGGGGAAAATTCTAGATATTCTCTGGCAGAAAGAAGATGATCGAGCAACTGCGACAGATATTGCCCTTGCTTCAGGACTGGCCAACAATACCTTGACTAGCATGATTAAGAAGTTGGCCGAGCAGGGCTTGGTTACGATTGAACAGAGTGACCAGGACAAGCGCAAGAAGTTTGTTGTCTTGACGGAATTAGGTTGGGAGCAGAAAAAAATTGGAGACCGCGTCAGCAATGAACTAGGAGAGATTTTCTACCAAGGCTTTCCGGATCAAGAAATCCGAGAATTTGAGACTTATCAAGAACGCATTATCAATAATTTAAAGAAAAAAGAAAATGAGGAATAAATCATGTCTATTCAAGCACAAAATGCACAAAATTTATATATTCATGCTATCCAAGATGGCCGGGTCGCAGAAGCGCAAGCAAGCTCAGTAGGGGATACCTATATCCAACACTCAACAGGAGTTCCGGATGGGAAAGAAAGTTTCGCTACTTTCTTTGCAGATTTTTTCAAGCGCCATCCAGAACGTAAAATTAAGATTGTTCGTACCATTTAAGATGGAAATCTAGTATTTGTCCATGTCCACCAGTACCTCAATGGAGGAGAAGTCCAATGGGTGACTACAGATACTTTCCGTGCAGATGAGAATAGCCGCATCGTAGAGCATTGGGACGTTATTGACTATTATCGCACACCTGAAAATGGGCAACTAGAACAAATCTTTGGAGATTTTGAAATCAAGGATTTGGATAAGAAAGCAGAAAATAAAAAGCAAGTTCGTCGTTTCTTGACAGAAATTTTCCAAAACAAGGAACTCAATCAGTGGGAAGACTTTGTGGCGAAGGATCTGATCCAGCATAATCATGAGATTGGGCAGGGAAGCCAAGCTTATAAGGACTACGTACGCGAGCATGATGTGACCTATGACTTTGTTTTTCAACTCTTAACGCAAGGGAATTTTGCAGTTAGCTATGGTAAGGTATTGATTGATAGCGTTGCTTATGCTCAATACGATATCTTTCGTTTAGAAAATGGAAAAATTGTGGAACATTGGGATAATAAGGAAGTGATGCCTAAGGTAGAAGACTTGACCAATAGAGGGAAGTTTTAAGAAGGAGTACCTTATAAAAGCAGTTGTTGTGAGCAATCCAGGTGGACCATAGGTATTGGAAATTGTCGAACGACCAAAACCAATCCTGAAGCCAGGTTGGACTCTGGTAAAAATCCAAGGTTTTGGTATTAATTATAGTAAAATTTTTACTCGCAAGGGACAATCACCATCTGTGAAATTTCCTCGTGTGTTTGGAAAGCTTGATTGCCCTTCCTGAAACGTATTACACAGCTTTTTGGCTCTTTTCTTAACCTCAAGATTGAGGAGAAAGATTGCGTGTTAGTTCGCGGGGCAACCAGTGGTGCAGGAATTGCCCTTGCTAGACTGCTTAAAGGCAAATTTCCTAAGGTTCACCTGGCAGGAACTAGTCGAAATTTAGCCAAGGAAGACCAATTGAAGGCGATCGGATTTGATCAGGTAATTTTGGAGAAAGATGGTGTCTTGCAAACACAAGAGCAGTTCGATAAAGTTTTGGAACTTGTCGGTCCCAGTGCTATTCTCGATACTTTTGGACGGACAGCAGAGGGCGGGATTATCTGTTCTTGTGCCCTACTGGGTGGTCAGTGGACTGTTTCAGACTTTGATCCAATTGAGATGCTATCTCGCAATCTCTACTTGACGACTTTTGCTTCTGGCAATGTGTCTAAACACAAGTTTCAGGCTTTGGTAGATTTTGTCGAGCAGTATCATGTGGATGTACGGCCTGAAAAGGTTTATAAGATTGACCAAATTCAGGAAGCGCATGATTATCTGAAAGGAAGCCGTTCTTTCGGCAAAGTTATCGTGAAAAATGAGGATGATTTATGATTGAATACAAACATGTAGCCTTGCGCTACACAGAAAAAGACATTTTAAAAGATGTCAATCTCTATATTGAAGATGGTGAATTTATGGTTCTCGTAGGTCCTTCAGGATCTGGAAAAACCACCATGATCAAGATGATCAATCGGCTTCTTGAGCCGACTGATGGCAATATCTATATGGATGGGAAACACATCAAGGACTATGATGAACGGGAGTTACGTCTCAGTACTGGCTATGTACTTCAGAAAATTGCTCTCTTTCCAAATCTAACAGTTGCGGAAAACATTGCCCTGATTCCTGAAATGAAGGGCTGGACTAAGGAAGAAATTGTCTCTAAAACAGAAGAACTCTTGAACAAGGTTGGTCTGCCTGCTACAGAGTATGCAAAGCGCAAGCCAAGTGAGTTATCTGGTGGGGAGCAACAACGGATTGGGATTGTGCGAGCCATGATTGGCCAGCCAAAGATTCTCCTCATGGATGAACCCTTTTCAGGCTTGGATTCTATTTCGAGAAAACAGTTGCAAGTTCTGACTAAAGAGCTGCATAAAGAGTTTGGGATGACAACTATTTTTGTAACCCATGATACGGATGAAGCCCTGAAGTTGGCGGACCGTATTGCCGTCTTACAGGATGGAGAGATTCGTCAGGTGGCGAATCCTGAGACCATTTTAAAAACTCCTGCCACAGACTTTGTTGCAGATTTGTTTAGAGGTAGTGTTCATGACTAATTTAATTGCAACTTTTCAAGATCGTTTTAGTGAATGGTTAACTGCTCTGGGGCAACACTTACAATTATCTCTTTTGACCTTATTGGTCGCTATTTTTCTGACTATCCCACTTGCTGTATATCTAAATGGTCACAAAAAAGCAGCGACTTGGGTGCTACAAGTTGTGGGTGTCTTCCAGACCATTCCCTCTATGGCTTTGTTGGGGCTCTTTATTCCTTTCATGGGGATTGGAACCTTACCAGCCCTCACAGCCCTTATCATCTATGCTATTTTCCCGATTTTGGAAAATACAATCACAGCCCTGAACGGCATTGATCCTAGTCTTGAGGAGGCGGGGATTGCCTTTGGAATGACCAAGTGGGAGCGACTTAAGAAGTTTGAAATTCCACTGGCAATGCCTGTTATTGTATCAGGAGTTCGAACAGCAACTGTTATGATTATTGGGACTGCAACTCTAGTGGCTCTTGTGGGAGCTGGAGGATTAGGCTCTTTTATCCTTTTGGGTATTGATCGTCGGAATGCTAGTCTCATTTTAATCGGGGCTATTTCATCAGCAATTTTGGCCATTCTCTTTAATAGCATTCTCAAATGGTTGGAAAAGGCAAAGTTGGGTATGATTGTTGTGGCCTTTGTTGTCATGGTTCTTGGTTTGGGAGCTAGTTATGCTCCAAGCATCACTCCCCATAAGGAGGAAGACAATCTCGTCATTGCAGGGAAGTTGGGACCTGAACCTGAGATTCTCATGAATATGTATAAACTTCTCATTGAGGAAAATACTGACATGACGGTGACGGTCAAACCTAACTTTGGGAAGACAGATTTCCTTTACCAAGCACTGAAAAAAGGGGATATTGATATTTATCCAGAATTTACAGGTACTATTACAGGCTCTCTCTTGCAGACAACTCCTAAAGTAAGCAATGATTCTGAAAAGGTTTTCGAAGTAGCGCGTGATGGAATTAAGAAACAGGATAATCTAGTCTTACTGAATCATATGGCTTATCAAAATACCTTTGCCATTGCAGTTCCAAAAAGTATAGCCAAAGAATATCATTTGAAAACTATTTCTGACCTAAAGGGAGTTCAAGATAAACTGAAGGCTGGATTCACTCTGGAGTTTAACGACCGTGAGGATGGAAACAAGGGCTTACAGTCTGTTTATGGATTGAACCTCAATGTGGCAACGATGGAGCCAGCTCTTCGCTATGATGCTATCAAGACTGGAGATATTCAGATTATGGAAGTCTACTCGACAGATCCAGAAATCGAGCGTTACCAACTTCAAATTTTAAAAGATGATCAGCACCTCTTCCCGCCTTATCAAGGGGCACCACTTATGAAAGCTGAATTACTCGAAAAACATCCTGAATTGGAAGCAGTCCTCAATAAACTAGCTGGTAAAATCACAGAGAAGCAAATGAGCCAGATGAATTACCAAGTCGGAGTTGAAGGCAAACCAGCTGCCCAAGTAGCGCATGACTTTTTGGTAAAAGAAGGAGTTATCAAGAAATAAAGAAAACTTTGTACAAAAAGTAACTTTTTTAAGTTGCTTTTTTAGTTATCATCTGTCTGTTTTCTATCCTATTTTCAGATATAATAAAGATAAAAAGTTAAGGAGCCGTCCATGCCAATTAACCAATATACCATTTCGCAATTTATTGTAGATGCTTTTACAGATACCGCTTTTTAAAGGAAACCCAGCTGCTGTTTGTCTTCTGGACGAATGGTTGTCAGATAATGCCTTACAGAATATCGCCAAAGAGAATAATCTCTCTGAGACAGCTTTTACGGTTAAAAGTGGCGATCACTACGAATTGAGATGGTTTACACCCGGTGGAGAAATCGATTTGTTCGGTCATGCTACCTTGGCAACGGCCTTTGTTCTCTTTCAATTAGAAAAATAGAAGCTGAAAATTTGATCTTTGCAACACATAGCGGAAAACATGTGGTTAGTAAGAAAGCTGAGTATTATGAGCTAAATTTTCCAGTGTATGCTAGGCATCAAGTTTCAGTCACAAGTGAGATGGAAGAAGCAATCGGTGTTCGTCCGCTTGAAGCGTGGCTTGGCAGAGACCTAGTCTGTATCTTACCCCACGAAAAAGATGTCCTTAAGATTACTCCAGATTTTGATAAAGTCAAAGCTTTAGATGGTCTACTCTTAAATATTACTACTAGAAGGAAAAAATACGATACTGTTACACGAAGTTTTGCTCCTAAAATATCCATTCAGGAGGATCCAGTTTGTGGCTCTGAGCATTGTCATGTCATTCCTCTGTGAGCTAGTAAGTTGGGACAAACAGAATTTAAGGCTTTCCAAGCTTCTGAGAGAAGAGGAGTTCTTATTTGTCGCTTGGAGAGAAATCGGATTTACCTTGCAGGAAACGATGTCCTCTTTAGTCGTGGCGAGATTTATGTGACCGACTAGGGTAAGTCTTATTAAAAATAGAAGTATAAGCAGTAACGATTAAAGTAATTATAAAAACAAAAATGTCTAGTAGGAGCTAGACATTTTCAGTTAACTCATTATTTTCGCAGAATTTTCAGAAAAGACTTGACAATTCCGAGAATAAGCGTATGATAGGAGTAAGAACTCGAAAATAGTAATTTTACTATATTAACTTATGTCGACTATGGTTAATACAGTGAAAAGACCTAAGGGTTCTGTTCACTATACTATAGAGCGTTGCGTCCGAAAGTCATTCCTGACACGGCTCTTTAAAAACAAAAGGAGACGAAATGAATAATTATTTCCAACAGAGAATCGCAAAGATTAATTTGACGCTTTCTGAAATGACAGGTGGTTACTATCGCATGGTTGCTGGGATGAAGAAGCTGGGGTTTGAAGGTAGCCTAAAAGCTATCTGGGATGACCTTTTTGCACATCGTAGCTTAGGTGCTTGGATTTACCTACTTATTTTAGGAAGTTTCCCGATATGGTTGGAGCTCTTTTATGAGCACCGTATCGTAGACTGGATAGGAATGATTTGTAGTCTGACAGGGATTATCTGCGTAATCTTCGTATCTGAAGGTCGTGCCAGTAACTATCTCTTTGGTTTGATCAATTCCGTCATTTATCTTGTGCTTGCCCTTCAAAAAGGCTTCTACGGTGAGGTTTTGACTACTCTCTATTTCACCATTATGCAGCCGATTGGTCTCTTGGTTTGGATTTATCAAGCCCAGTTCAAAAAAGAACAGCAGGAATTTGTTGCCCGTAAATTGGATGCAGTGGGATGGATCAAGTACCTATCGATTAGTGTGCTTTGGTGGTTGACCTTTGGTTTCATTTACCAATCCGTTGGAGCCAATCGTCCATTCCGTGATTCTATTACCGATGCGACAAATGGTGTCGGTCAGCTCTTGATGACAGCTGTTTACCGTGAGCAATGGATTTTTTGGGCTGCTACTAATGTTTTCTCTATCTACTTGTGGTGGGGAGAAAGCTTACAAATTCAAGGAAAATACTTCATTTACCTCATCAACAGTTTAGTTGGTTGGTACCAATGGAGCAAGGCAGCTAAGAAAGCTTAATACTTATGTTTATCAATTAATAAAAGGATCCAGTTGGGTCCTTTTTTTGGATATTATTTGATACTGTCAATAATTTTGTGTAAATACTCTAGTAGAGTTATGGAGTGTTAATCAAATAAGCTTTCAAGTGTGTCAGAACATTGGCTAAACCCTTTATGGATTCGTTGACTTTGCTTGAATTATAGTCTTCAAACAAAGTAACTAAGTAACGTTCCAGAGCCTCCTCGTTAGGAAAAAGAACCTTCTTTTTCCTAACGAGGATTTTTTGTTATGAAAATTTTACTTTCACTTGACAAGTGAGTGGATACTCACTATAATAGTTTTATATTTCAAAAGTGAGTAAACACTCACCGAGGAGGATTCAAATGAAAACATTGCTACATTTACAAGATTTAGAAAAATCTTTTGGTCGTCAAATGGTCTTAGATCACGTTGGTTTTGATTTACAACCTGGAGAAATCATTGGTCTAATCGGTCCATCAGGTGCTGGTAAATCAACTATGATTAAAACCATGCTTGGAATGGAAAAGGCGGATAGCGGTATCGCTTTAGTCTTGGACCATACTATGCCAAATCGTCATATTTTAGGTGATATTGGTTATATGGCTCAATCAGATGCTTTATACGAGTCCTTGTCAGGTCAAGAAAATCTAGAATTTTTTGGTCAGCTAAAAGGGCTATCCAAAAGAGACCTGACAGCTGAAATTGCCCATGTGGCTCAAGTTGTGGATCTGACAGAGCATTTGAATAAAACGGTATCCGGTTATTCTGGAGGAATGAAGCGACGCTTGTCTTTAGCCATCGCGCTTCTGGGGAATCCTCAGCTCTTGATTTTGGACGAACCGACAGTTGGAATCGACCCTTCTCTTCGAAAGAAAATCTGGAAAGAATTATTCGCGCTTAGAGACAATGGGGTAGGGATATTAGTTACTACCCATGTTATGGATGAAGCAGAGTTAACGGATAAGGTCGGCTTATTATTAGGTGGAAAAATCATTGCTTTTGATACACCGCAACACTTAAAAGATAGTTATCAAGTTTCAAGTATTGAAGAAGTATTTTTGAAAGCAGAAGGAGAGTAAGATGAGAACCATTGCTATTGCTAAAAAAGTTATCAAAGAATTGCTTCGTGACAAACGAACCTTGGCTATGATGTTTGTAGCGCCTGTTTTTATCATGTGGTTGATGAACCTCATGTTTTCAGCTAGTACAACCGTGAATGTCAAGTTAGCGACACAAGATCTACCAACTGGTTTGGTAACAAAAATGGATGAGCTCGATCATGTGGACGTCGAGACTTATCAAGACTTAGATCAGGCTAAAAAAGCTCTAGCTGACGAGAAAGTAGATGCAGTCATATCGTATAAAGATGGTGAGTATCAGGTCGACTACGCAAATACGGATGCTTCTAAAACAACTATGACACGACAAGTGTTACGAACAAGTATCGTCAATGAAGGCACCGATCAGTTATTATCTCGTGTCAAACAAGCTCTTCCACAATTGAAATTAGATGAAAAGGCGCCTGAAATCAAAGAATCTTACCAATATGGAGATAAAAATACTGGATTCTTTGCACGTATGATTCCAATTTTAATTGGCTTTGTGGTCTTCTTCTTTGTCTTTTTGATTTCTGGTATGGCACTTTTGAAAGAGCGCACAAGTGGAACCTTGGATCGCTTGTTAGCAACCCCAGTGAAACGTTCTGAAATCGTCTATGGCTATATGTTGTCTTACGGTATTATTGCGATTTTTCAAACGGCAGTTGTCGTTTTAGCAGCAATTTGGCTACTAGATGTAGAAGTTGTAGGAAATATTTTAAATGTTATAATAGTTAATGTGGTACTGGCTCTTGTAGCACTAGCTTTTGGAATTCTCTTGTCTACTCTAGCAAAATCAGAATTCCAAATGATGCAATTTATTCCTCTCGTGATTATGCCCCAACTTTTTTTCTCAGGAATTATTCCATTGTCATCCATGGGAGAATGGGCTCCAACTGTGGGGAAATTTTTGCCATTAACCTATTCTGGTGATGCAATAAGCCAGATTATTCTTTACGGACACAATCTTGGTGATATTTTGTCAAATCTTGGTGTTTTAATGATTTTCTTGATCATTTTAACAATTCTCAATATTGTTGGATTGCGTCGTTATCGTAAAGTTTAGAAATCAACATAAATAATGCTAAAAAGGTGTGAAGATTGGATGGATAAGACTGTTTTTGAATCGTTTGAAGATTACTTAGAAGAAGCGAATTACCCTCAAGGAAAGAAAAAAATCATGCAGGCAGCAGTGGATCTCATATCAACCAGGAGTTACCATGGGACCTCAACTCTTCACATAGCTGAGCGTGCTGGACTAAGCCAGGCAACTTTGTTTAAGTATTTTAAGACGAAGGATGATTTACTGACGGCTATTTTACATCCTGTAGTCCCAAGCATTTTCGGTAGTTTTTTTGAGGAACTCTTAGCTTTTGAAACGACAGAAGAGAGGGTTCGTTATCTCGTCCATAATCGTATGAGCTATCTCAAAAAAAATCGTGCCTTGATGAAAATCATTCTACAAGAGAGTTTTTCAAATAAAAAACTAAAAAATGAACAGATTTTTATCTGGAATGCTATTCAAGATAAACTTCGAGTGCTTCATAAGGAATTGCTAGCAGATCCACGTGTAAATCCAGAGATAACGATTCCTCAAATGGTTCGTATTTGTGTTGGTCCATTGTTGGCTTACTTCGCTCAACTTTATATCGTTAGCGACAATGGCGAAATGAGAGAAGAAGACTTAGACTTGTTAGAAAAACAAATCTTAGGTGGTTTGTGGAAGTAGCAAGTTTCTAAATATAGAATGAAGAGGCTGGGACAATGGTCCCTTTTTTATTATGCCAAGGCTAACAAAATGGTAAGCACCAGTGCGATTCCAATTCGAATGACATGGTGAACTGGATGGAAGTTTTCTTTGTGTTTGCCATTCCAATAGGCTCCGTAACAAATCACCCCACAGCCAATCAGCCAAAGAGATAGTGCGATAATAGGTAAAAAGAAGTAGAGGATGAGAGATAAGGTCGCAAGGCTACTTCCGATAAGGAGAAGCTGAATTCCTAGAGTGTTCTTGCCCTTTCTTAATTCTGAAAGGCTGGCCAATAAATGAAGAAGAGCAAAAGTAAGCGCTAAGAAGACTGTGATGATGCTAAAGATGGGATAAAGTGACATAGATGTTTCCTTTCTAAGATATGATTGTCTAAGTGCTATTTTTTATGACTGATTTTATTAAGAATCATAAATGATACTACAAGATTTAAAACGATAACTAGTAAAGTCAAAAAAGAATAACCATAGAGTTTTACTAAAATTTCAATTTTTAGAAATGTGATGGACAACAAACTCGTAAAAATACCCGTTAATAAGCCAGGTACATATTTTTTAATAAGAATTGTTTGAATCAGATGCCCAAACACGTGGTAGATATAAGCGATTACGATGGTCACGTAGATGGTATAGTTGTGAACCTGATAACTAAGAAAAAGTGATAGGAGCAGAATTAGAAACTGTTCCAAGACAATAGCATTGAAAGCAAAGGGCGTGTAATAAGACAGTATTAGATTGTCTGGAAACTGTGCTGATAGTTTTTTGACAAACGAAGGCATCCATATGATTTCCTCAAGTTCGTGAAGCATGAATAAGGCTGGGAAGAGAAAATAAAATTGAGTGAGGGTCATTAAAAAAACTTCTTTCTAGTTTGAACAAACTTTCAGTATCTCCAAATAAAACTGGACAATTTCCTGCTCGCTATAGGACTTACCTTTTTTTAGCCACCAGCTGAGGGTTTCAATAAAGTGGCTGACGACCAAGTGTTTGAGGTAGGAGTAAGGAATGTTGGGGTAGGATTGGATTAGTTGCTCAGCAACCATCGGGTAGACGTCGTGCTCCAGTTCTTTTCGCAGCTGACGGATAAAATAATCGTTTTTAGATAGCAGGAGACTGGTCACATGGTCTTGATTTTTCTTGAAATGCTGAAAGATATGGGCCAGGTAGTCTTTTGTAGAGAGGTGTTGAGCACGCTCAAAGAGATGGTGAAAGAGCTTTTGGCAGAGTTCATTCAGTAGTAACTCTTTGCTCTCATAATGGCTGTAAAAAGTCGAACGCCCCACATTAGCCAGGTCAATAATCTCCTGAACTGTGATTGCTTCGTAGTCTTTCTGATTGAGTAACTGTAAAAAAGCATTATAAATAGCTTTCCGAGTTTTGGTGATGCGACGATCTTGAGCTGGCATATAGACAATTTGAACAAACTATTCAGTAACGTACATAGCGAACGATTTGCTTCTATCCTTTCTGTTGTGAATGTTAGATAATAATAATGAACAAGATGTTCATGAATCTATTATATCAGAGGATTAAGTAATATGAAGACAAAATGTGCGGTTTGGCTGGCTTTTTTCTTGAATCTAAGCTTTGCCATTGTTGAGTTTATTGCGGGTGGAATTTTTGGTTCTAGTGCTGTTCTTGCGGACTCTGTCCATGACTTGGGAGATGCAATCGCAATTGGGATATCAGCCTTTCTAGAAACAATCTCCAATCGTGAAGAGGATAGTCGTTACACCTTGGGGTACAAACGCTTTAGCTTACTAGGTGCCTTGGTAACTGCCGTAATTCTAATGACTGGTTCCGTCATGGTGATTTTAGAAAATATAACGAAACTATTTAATCCCCAACCTGTCAATGATGAGGGTATCCTCTGGCTAGGAATCATTGCGGTTACTATCAATGTGCTAGCAAGTTTAGTGGTTCGTAAAGGAAAAACAAAGAACGAGTCTATTCTTAGCTTGCATTTTCTAGAAGATACCCTTGGTTGGATAGCAGTCATCCTGATGGCCCTTATTCTCCGATTTACGGATTGGTATATCTTAGATCCTCTCTTGTCACTTGTCATCTCCTTCTATATCTTGTCAAAAGCCATTCCACGTTTTTGGTCTACTCTCAAGATTTTCTTAGATGCTGTGCCAGAAGGGGTGAACATCCAGAAGATTGAGACGGATTTGGCAGAATTGGAGCACGTTGCTAGTATCAATCAGCTTAATCTTTGGACCATGGACGGCTTGGAGAAAAATGCTATTGTCCATGTTTGTCTGGAGCATGTCAAACATATGGAGGTCTGTAAAGAGTCTATCCGAAACTTGCTCAAAGAGAGTGGCTTTCAAAATATTACCATCGAAGTGGACATCAGTCAAAGCAATCATGCGCAACATAAACGGAGGGTAACAGCCTTAGAGCACCCCCATGGGCATCAACATTAGAAAAAGAGGCTGGGACAAAACTCAATTTCAAGAGAAAATGAAGTAATTCTTCACACAAAAAAACGCATAGTATCAAGGATTTTCAATGCCTGATACTATGCGCTTTTTGCTTTTATAGATTTTTTGCCTAGCTTCTTTGATATTTGATTTGAAAGACGCTTTTTCCAACCTTTTTCTTTGATTGTTGAAAAGGTATGCCAATAAGAGAACTGATAATGAAAAAAATTTTTCCGTTTAGATGAAAAATGTTTGACTTGGAGTCAACTCAAAGTTATATAATAAGATAAGTGAGTTAGAATAGCGTGAACTTAGTGAATGGAAGGAAAGGAGGTTAGCCTATGAATATTAAATCTGCCAGTGACTTGTTGGGAATTTCAGCAGATACGATTCGGTATTATGAACGGGTTGGTCTTGTACCACCGATTACTCGAACTGCAACTGGGATTCGTGATTTTCAAGACCAGGATATCGAAGCACTGGAATTTATTAAGTGTTTCCGTTCGGCGGGTGTTTCTGTAGACAGTTTAGTTGACTATATGTCGCTCTACCAAAAGGGGGATGAAACGAGAGAGGAGAGGCTTGGTATTTTAGAAGGGGAAAAGCAAAAATTAGAGGAGCGCTTGTCTCAGCTACAGACGGCTTTAAATCGATTGAATCACAAAATTAAACTTTATAAGGAAGGAAAATTTTAAATGAAATCAGCAGTTTATACCAAAGCTGGGCAGGTTGGTCTGGCAGAAATTGATCGCCCACAAATCGAGGCAGCAGATGATGCCATTATCAGGATAGTACGTACTTGCGTTTGTGGATCGGACCTTTGGAGTTACCGCAATACGGAAATGGAAGAAGGACACAGAAATAGCGGTCATGAGGCTATCGGAATTGTCGAAGAAGTTGGTGATGACGTTACTACGGTGAAAACTGGTGACTTTGTCATTGCCCCTTTCACACACGGTTGTGGACAGTGTGATGCTTGTCGTGCTGGTTTTGACGGCTCTTGTGACAACCACCCAGGTAATAACTGGTCTGGTGGCGTTCAGGCTGAGTATATTCGATTCCACTTTGCCAATTGGGCCCTTGTCAAAATTCCTGGGCAACCTTCAGATTATAGTGAAGGCATGCTCAAGTCACTTTTGACGCTAGCAGATGTCATGCCTACGGGTTACCATGCAGCGCGTGTAGCTAATGTGCAAAAAGGTGATAAGGTGGTTGTCATTGGTGATGGTGCAGTCGGTCAATGTGCCGTCATCGCAGCTAAGATGCGTGGTGCCTCACAAATCATCCTTATGAGTCGTCACGAAGACCGCCAACAACTGGCTTTGGAGTCAGGTGCGACTGCAGTTGTTGCTGAACGTGGCGAAAAAGGCATTGCCAAAGTCCGTGAAATCCTCGGGGGAGGAGCAGATGCAGCTCTTGAGTGTGTCGGTACAGAAGCAGCGGTAGATCAAGCTCTTGGAGTCCTTCACAATGGTGGTCGAATAGGATTTGTTGGTGTTCCCCACTATGAAAACCGTGCCATTGGGTCAACCTTTGGACAAAATACAACGATTGGTGGCGGACCAGCCTCGGTCACTACTTATGACAAGCAGTTCTTGCTCAAGGCTGTTCTTGATGGCGACATCAATCCAGGCCGAGTCTTTACGACAAGTTATAAATTGGAAGATATTAATCAGGCCTATAAAGATATGGATGAACGCAAGACCATCAAGGCTATGATTGTGATAGAGTAACGAAAAGTCTAGTAGAATTGTTTCTACTAGACTTTTAACTTGGTGTACATAAAATTTTTTAAAATCCCCAATTTGTAAAATTAAGCTAGACAGAAAAAGCCATCTATGTAAGGCCAGATAAACACCACATTTGTCTGAAAGGAACTTACATAAATGACTTATACTCATCTTACCACAAACGAGTTTGTAATGATAGAGGCTTACTATCAAGAAAACTTAAAAGTTTCAGATATTGCAACTTCACTTGGATGATCAAAACAGACAATCTACAATGTCATCAACTATCTGAAAGAGGGGCACTCTACATATGATTACTATAACCGTTATAAAGTCAATAAGAAACGATGTGGTCGGAATAAAACAAGACTTACGCAATCAGAAAAAGATTTTATTCAAACTCATTTAGAACAAAATTGGAGCCTTGATGTCACTAAAGGAACTTATCCAGATAGGGTTTCTTGTTCTATAAGAACTCTCTAACGACTAGCAGACCGTGGTATTTTAAAGAAAGAGGATTTCCCTTGGAAAGGCTAAAGAAAACCAAATGGTCATAGCGAAAAACGAGGAGAACAAGTGTTTCGTAGCAATTTGCGTGAGAGAGCAGACAGTTATCCCGATTTTAAGACGGAATTCGGTCATCAAGAAGGAGATACAATTGTGGGAGAAAAGAACAAAAGTGCAGTCATTACCCTAGTAGAACACTGCTCAAAGGCTATCATCACACTGAAACCAATGGACGGAAAGAAAGTGATATTGAGACTTCCATCAATCAATGGTTGTCTCAAGTCCCCAGCCACCTCTTTAAGTCAACCACTTTTGATTGCAGGAAAGAATTTTCTAATTGGAAATCTATTTCAAATGCTCATGACATTGATATTTTCTTTGCGGATCCAGGATGTCCTGATCAACGAGGTCTCAATGAACATTCTAATGGATTATTAAGACGAAATGGACTACCTAAACAAATGGATTTTACGAATATTTCTCAAAATTATTTATCAGCTATAGCTGATAAAAGAAATAGAATTCCTAGAATGTCTTTGAATTATCAAACACCATACCAAGTTTTTCTGAGTTACATGAAAAATCTAACTTAATTTGACAATTTAGGGAGATAAAAATAGGGAGTGAAAAAGCCCAACCAGACAAATCTTCAAAGGAAGATTTGTTTTTTTTAAAACTTTTGGTTGACAAATGTAAATCTTAGGAGTAGAATAACATCATAAGGTTTACAAATGTAGATTTAGAAAGGAGAGGTCATGCAAATTTCCAATGCGGAATGGCGCATCATGAAGATTATCTGGATGGAAGGCAAGCAGACCAGCACGGATTTGATCGCCGTCTTGTCCGAGCGCTTTGACTGGTCGAAGTCGACGATTAAGACTCTCTTGACCCGCTTGGTGGAGAAAGGATGTTTGACTAGAGAAAAATCAGGCAAAGCCTTTGTTTACTCGGCTTTGTTGAAGCAGGACCAGAGTTTAGACTTGGTCGTTGAGGATGTGAAAGACAAGGTTTGCTCCAAAAGGATTGTCCAGGTGCTTGAAAACTTGATTCAGGCGAGTGACTTTACGCTTGCAGATCTTAATCAG
>SKER01001928.1_pt1 | contig 15160 bp, 15 predicted proteins | sample 4826961 | NCBI WGS metagenome assembly SKER01 (sample SAMN11008804, study PRJNA524170) | human gut metagenome | biome: Human fecal sample; material: Feces; isolation source: fecal sample from pouch patient p47 | host: Homo sapiens | place: Israel: Tel-Aviv | collected 2016-11-16 | reverse complement strand
GTAATAATGATGGCACTTGTTTTTGGACGTTTTTCATTTAATTAAGTCTCCTAAATTTAATTAATTTTCGGAAAAACGTCCTTTTCCATCTACGGAGACGCATACGAGAATCTGTTCATATTTCATATGTTCTCACCTCATTTCTTGTTCGTACTACTGTACGGGAGATTAACCCATTTGTCAAAAACAACTAAAATAACAATTGAATTACAAATAAAAAATCGAGCTCACTAGTCAGTGCGCCCGATTTTTTATTCAACATTTAGTTTTTACGAAATCAATGATCCGTTTACCATATTATCTGGTACCGTAATTAATTGCACCTGACCGTCGTGTTCTGCTGACAGTAACATGCCTTGGCTCATTTCACCACGAAGCTTCCGTGGCTTTAAGTTACCAACGATGATAACCTTCTTGCCAATCAGTTCTTCCGGTTCTGGATACCACTTAGCAATACCTGAAAGGATTTGGCGATGATCAGCATCTCCTGCATCTAAACGGAATTGTAGGAGTTTGTCAGCCCCTTTCAATTTCTGCACCGTAATGACTTCAGCAACTTTCAATTCGACCTTGTCAAAATCATCAATGGTAATTGCTGGTTTAGTGAGGTTCAAATTAGTCTCAGCTGGGTTCCAGCCTTGTTCGACTTCAGCTTCATGTTTCGCGTTTTCCATGGCTTTACGCCCCTTCTGTTTGTCGGATTTCGTCATCTTACCCTTCAAGAATTCAACTTCGGCATCCATATCGACCCGTGGGAAGATTGGGGTTCCCTTAGCAACGACTTGTGCGCCAGCCGGCAAATCAGCCAGTTGTAAGTCGGCAATTGCTAAAGTTGCTGGGTCCAACCCTAATTGGGTAAAGATTTCCTTAGGTGCATGCGTCATGACCGGACTGATCAAACTAGCAATCACCCGCAAACTAGCTGCTAAATGGGCCATCACACTGGCTAACTTATCAGCATCATTCGCATCGTCACTCTTAGCTAATTGCCAAGGTGCCGTTTCATCAATATACTTGTTCGTCCGACTGACCAACTTCCACACTTCAGCCAGCGCATCTGATAAATGCAGGCTGTCCATGCAAGCGTTGAAATTCTTAATAGTCGTGGCAGCTGTGGCTTCTAAGTCAGCGTCAAATTCAGTCACACCGGCTTTGAATGCTGGTAATTGACCATCTTCATATTTATTGATCATCGCAATGGTCCGGTTCAGCAAGTTTCCCAAGTCATTAGCCAAGTCATAGTTAACCCGCGCCACAAAGTCCTCTGGTGTGAATAAACCATCGTTACCATAAGGCATGGCTTTAACTAAATAATAACGAAGCGCATCCAAGCCGTAACGTTCAACCAATGTTTCAGGATAAATCACGTTACCCTTAGACTTGGACATCTTGCCGTCCTTCATCAATAACCAACCATGACCAAAAACCTTCTTAGGTAATGGTAACCCGAGTGCATGCAAAATAATTGGCCAGTAAATCGTATGGAAGCGCACGATTTCTTTACCAACCATTTGAACATCGGCAGGCCAGAACTTGTTAAACAAGTCTTCAGAGTCGCCGGTTGCGTAACCCAGTGCCGTAATATAGTTTGTCAGGGCATCAATCCACACGTAAACGACGTGCTTAGGATCACTCTTGACAGGGACACCCCAAGTAAAGCTCGTCCGAGAAACGGCCAAGTCTTCCAGACCTGGTTTAATAAAATTATTGATCATTTCGGTCATCCGATTAGCTGGTTCAATAAAGTCAGGATGACTTTGATAATAATCTAACAACCAATCTGCGTACTTACTCATCTTAAAGAAGTAGGACTGTTCTTTAACAAGTTCGACTTCATGACCACTGGGCGCCTTACCACCAATAACCTTGCCGTTATCATCACGGAAAACTTCAGCCAGCTGCGTTTCAGTGAAGTATTCTTCGTCATCAACGGAGTACCAGCCTTCGTACTCACCTAAGTAGATGTCACCATTTTTAAGTAACCGATCGAAAATTTCTTGGACCGCGCGTTCATGATAATCATCGGTGGTCCGAATAAACTTGTCATTAGAGATTTCTAGCAATTGCCATAAATCCTTGATTTGTTTTGCCATCCCATCAACGTATGACTTCGGATCAGTGTTCAATTTTTCTGCTTTTTCTTCAATTTTGAGGCCGTGTTCATCCGTCCCGGTTAAGAAGTAAACATCGTAACCCATCGCACGTTTGTAACGTGCTAAAGTATCGCACGCAATTGTCGTGTATGAATTACCGATGTGCAACTTCCCCGAAGGATAGTAGATCGGCGTCGTAATATAATAAGTTGGTTTTGTTTCTGCCATGACGTAAATTCCCTTCAAACTGGTTTATGATTAACTCGTTAAGCATGTCTTTGATTAAAATCCATGAACAAATCACACGCGTCCAAACAACACGTCTTGGTCTAAAATAACATGTTGCTGGGCCAATGTGTAGAATCTCTTATATTGTATCATATTTCCTGTGTTTATTAAGAAACACTAACAAAAGAGTTCTCCACACGCAAAGATCGTGGCAGACTAGTCAACTGTGCACCATGCTTCAAATGGCCCAACCAACCACCACAAAATAACCGATTAAAATCACGAGTTGATTTTAACCGGTCATTTATTGGTAATCTATTATTATTCAACAACCCACGAATATCGGGCCAGCGCTTCACGAACGACTTCCGCGATCCGGCTATCGTCCGGCCGACACCACTTATAATCATAAACTTCCGAGTCGACTTTGAGCGCGCCACTCCCCGCAACTAAAAAACAATTTAACTCGACTATTTTTCCCGGTTGATTATAGGCCGCACCACGGTGGGTGAAGGCCCACTTAAACCGATCTGGCGACACAACTAATGACAACTCTTCTTTTAATTCTCGCTGCAGAGTCTGTGTTAGCGTCTCTCCCACACCGACCTTGCCACCAGGAAAATAATAGGCTGTGTTTTTTGATTCCCGTGTTAATAAGACTTTTCCATCAGCGCAGAAAACCCCATTTGCGCAAATAATATCCGGTTGCATACCCAATCCGCCCCAATCTATATTGTTATGACCTAACATTCGATTCTCAACAACACTTCAACCTGCCATAACTATCTGCAACTCACATAGTGGCAGGCAACTACTTAGTTGCTTGAACTGAAGTCAGTGTATCTTAATCACGCACTTTTCTCAATCACCCTAATTCACCTAAGAATCATGAATTAAGGTACTTATAACTGCCTAGTTTTAAGGCAGTCCCAAGCCATCGTATCCACGACCAACGAGATAATTATTACCAAAACTAAACAGGAATTTACATAAACTACTTCTTGACTTTACACTAACTTTACTTCCAAATGATGTATCCCAACCGTTCGCTTTCAAATCAGATGGCTAAGGCCATATTGATTAACTAAGGTGTAAGTGCAAAAAAATGTAGCGGTAGCTCACATTATTGAATGTCCGAACTACCGCTACATTTTTAGTTGTCATGATTCATCAATTAAAGAATATTCAACCGTACTACCAAATTTCAACGGTTCACGGTCATAGTGACTGTATTGATCCAACATAGTAATTCAACTGATAACTCGTTCAATTAAGCAAAGTATCACATCAATCACTCATAAATCATTTTAAAACAAGTCCAGTTGATGCGGTCCTAAATCACCAAACGAAACGCCTAGCAACTCTTTGAGTGCCATCGCGTTATCGGCCGCGTCACCACCAGAATTATTATTAAAGATGACGCAAACCTCGTCCGCCTGCTGTTGTAACTGTTCCACCGTTTGCTTGAATTCAGCTAGTTCTTGATCACTATACCGATATAAAGTCCGTTGGCTACGCCAGTTAGCGCCCTTGGCTGACCAGCCCTGCTGGTTACGACCATGTAAGCGTAAGAGTGCCAATTTCGAATTCGTTACGACCGGCTCGAAACTAACGCCATCATTTAAAGCGTGCGGCTCATCGACAATCACATGGGTAATCCCCAGATCCTTCAGAAAACTAAAGACCGCATCTTTGACACTCTCCTCGTACCAACTCTGGTTACGAAATTCGACTGCGATTGGAACACCGGGTAACCACTCGACCATCCGTTGTAGGTAATGGAAGTTGCGGTTCGACCGTTCAAAGAACGGCGGAAATTGGAAGAGCACCGCTTTTAATTGCTGGTGCTGCGTTAACGGTTTGAGCATCGCACGGTATTCCCGATAAGCTGTCTTTAGCGCATCCATCGAGACCCCTTCGTCATAAGTGTCATGCAGCGTCATCACCTGATTTGCTTTCAAAATAAACTGAAACTTATCAGGGACGGCCTTTTGCCACTTCGCGACCGTCGTCACTTTCGGAATACCATAGAATGGCGTGTCCACTTCGACGACTGGTAGGACTCCCGAATATTCAGTTAAGGTCAGCTTTTCAGTACCACCCAGTAAACTAGGGTGTTCCGTCCAAGTTGTTAAGCCAATTGTTATCATCAGACCTGCACCCCCTCGAAGAAGTCGACCGCATCTTGTTGCACCATCGTAAATGCAAATGGCAACTGGAGCGGTTCCGCATTGATTGCAAGCACTTGAGCCTTCGGATTACGATAGTCAATTAGGCCGGCGAACGGGTACACCCGAAACGAGGTCCCACAAATAACGACTAGGTCAGCCTGCTGTAAATATTGAACTGCCCGTTCGATATTGGCACTCGCAATCCCCTCGTCGTACAACACCACGTTAGGCCGTAAGTAGCCATGGTCTGTCTGATGGTAAGGAGACTTCAAATACTCATGCCAATCGACATGCTGACCACACTTGGTGCAGTAGACCTGATAGAGATTACCGTGAAATTCAACGAGCTGAGCCGTTTTAGCCACCCCATATAAATTATCAATATTTTGTGTAATCACACTGGCCCGCCCTTGCTGAGTCAGTGCCGCCATCTTTTGATGAATCACATTCGGTTGGGCGTCTGGATAGTATAAATTTGATTGTAAATATTGATAAAATTCCAGCGGATGCTCCGCCAAAAACGCGTGGCTTAAATAATACTCCGCGTTATGGTGTTCGGTATACAGTCCATTTTTAGACCGGTAATCAGGAATTCCCGAGGGCGTCGAAACGCCGGCCCCCGTCATAAAAACGATATGCTGAGCTTGTTGTAAAGTTGTTTGTGCTGCTGTAATGTCACTCATTCTGACATCTCCCTGCTTAGCTTACCGTAACGTATAGGGTAGATTCATTTCTTGGAATAATTCTTTGACCGTCTTATCGTACACCTCTTTGAAAAAGGCATCGCTCTTCTTTTGCGCCGGTGCTGGTAGGACAAACGCATTCTGACGGTCACTCTTATATAACCCAATGTACGCTCGGGTATGTTTATTTTTATCTAATAGATCTGAATGGTAAACGTCAAATAACTGCCGGACTTCCAGCCGCTCTTGCCGTTCACTGAGCACACTCTGAACGGTCACAAATTCCGTTCCGTGTAGGACTGGTAAATGCCAAGCCGTCATCTGATCATCAAAAGCCTTGAACAGCTTTACTACGGCACGCCGCATAGTGAACGGGGTATCAACTGGCTTCTGACTGATTACGGCGTATAGCTTCTGTGCAGCCGGCCAAGCTTGTGGATAGGCCGTTGTCACCTTTTGCAAATCATCAGCTGGTAATTCACCATTAAAGAAAACGAGTAGGTCAGTCAATGTTAATAACCGTAACGTCATCATCGCATCCGCCTTGCCCGCAGGTTCCGGTTCGATTGTGGCCGCCACACCTTGCATGTATAGCGTTTCAATTTGCTCATCGATTAAGTTATGTTCCCGTTGTTTGCGTACGACCAAGACGTGGCTCACCATGTCATAAAGTTCCATAGCGATTGCCATCAATTGTTCGTCCAATTGTTGATCACGCGTAGTTAAATTAAAGGTAATCTGTGGAAAGCCTTGTAATAACAATAATAGATGTAATAATTCATGTGACGCTGTGTAATTAGGAGCCGTAATATCGCTAACCCGAACGGTCAGGTCACCATCATCTAACACTTGTTGTGCTTGATCATGGCGGACGTAACCCGCTTTTGTGTCACCAAAACGAACACTAATATTGCCCGGATATAACGAATTGGCGGTACTTAATAAATCTGTAACAGTTTGGTTCAATTTAATTTCAGTCATCGGTCTCTTCCTTTGTTTGCCGCAATTCCGCAATGAGTTGTTGCGTGGTTGCGAGGTCTTGTTGAGATGCTAATTCAAGTCGTTGTAAGATAACGGGGAGTTCCTCAGGAGTAGCCCCCGCTGCCATCGCGAGCGATTTCAACTGTAGGTGCATATGGCCCTGCTGGATACCAGTCGTGACCAAGGCGCGTAAAGCGGCTAGATTTTGGGCTAACCCGATGGCAACCATAATTCTTTCCAAATCACCCGCTGTTTGAATACCTAATATTCGTTGATTCAACTGGGCTAACTCGTTAATTTTGATTGAACCGCCCACAATGCCAACCGGTAGTGGCAATTCCAGTTCACCATGCAGCATCCGACCATCACTGGTCCAGGTACTCATGCCACGATATTGACCGTCCTTAACAGCATAGGCGTGTGCCCCACTCTCCAAAGCGCGCCAGTCGTTGCCACTAGCAATAGCGACAGCATCAATACCGTTCATGATACCTTTATTATGAGTCGTGGCCCGGTACGGATCAAGCTGAGCGACCGTGCTGGCCGACGCAATCTTCTGGGCAACTAGTTTGCCGGCATACCGCCCAGCCTGTAATAATCCGACCGGAATGTCACAAATGGCCTTGACTAAGCTCGCCGTTGCATAATTCGATAGAATACTCATTAAAGCGTCCTGCTTCGTCATCACACCGATGGACTTTGCCACGGCTTCCAACATACTATTGAGCATATTGGCCCCCATAGCAGCCTGCACATCAACGAATAGGTCAATTGATAAATAGCCTTGTCCGAGAACACGCGTACGTAGGCGCCGAGCGCCACCACCTCGTTTTTTTAAACTGGGATGGGCCGCATCAGCTACTTTTAATAATGCTGCAGCGTGGGCTTCAATCACGGCAGCGGTTGCAGCCGGATCAGACAACTGCTCCAGAACGATTTGACCAATCATTTCACGTTGATTAAGGACGGTCGTGAAGCCCCCTGCACGCTTGACAATTTTAGCGCCATTACTTGCTGCCGCAATAACAGAAGGTTCCTCAGTAACCATTGGAACAATGTGATCCACGCCATCGACGACTAAGTTGACAGCCAACCCCATCGGTAATGGGTAATCCGTCAAATAATTCTCAATAATTTCATGATGTTGTGGTAAATAATATTGTTTAAATAACGCCTGTTCAGCTGGCGTTAAATGGGCCTGTTGCGCTACGATGGCAGTGCGTTCCGCCCAATTTTTTTGATAAAAGTGCCGAAAATCAGCTGTCATATTCTCATTCCTATTCTCTCCATTCGACTCATCTACCGAACCGACCTATTGATTGAGGTGTTCTGAAATAATTCCCTCACGAACACCACTTTCAGAAAAGATCACCCGATCACTATCCAACATCTGTAATAACGTCACTAGCGGTAACATTCCACCAACAATAATGTCCGCACGATCATATTCCATTCCTGAAATTTCCTGGCGACCTTTTTTCGACCGTGACAGTAAGTCCAAAAACGTGTGGAACACCGTCTCTGTCTTCAGACGATACCCGTGAATATCTTCAACTTTTAACTTTTGTTGCCGGCGCCGATTAATGCGGGCTAAGGTTCGGTTGGCACCACCCAATAGAATGATTGGGAAGTGCACTGCTTCTGATAACCACCAAATATCTGCCAGTCGGTTACGTAGGAACATCTGCGCCCGAAATAGACTCGCAGACGGCACTAAGTCGTCGAGACCGAATTGTTCCGATAATGTCACCGCGCCAAATGGAATGCTGATCAGTTGCTGTTTGCGGCCATTTTTGACCAAGATCAGTTCACAACTTGCGCCACCCGTGTCTAAGATTAGGCAATCATGGATGACCAATGAATTGGCAACCCCAAGATAATCGTAATAGGCCTCATCGTCACCAGATAAGACTCGTAAATCGAGCCCCACTTCTTGCTTGACTTGATTGAGAAATTCAGCCTGATTTTGTGCCATCCGAACTGCAGCTGTGGTGATGCCAATAACATCCGTATTGGGCATTTTTTCATAAAGTCGGCGAAAATTGAGTAACGCCTTGATTGTTCGCTCAATTGCGGCGGGCTGGAGTACGTGTGCCGTTCCCATTCCTTCCGACAAACGCGTATCTTCCTTAACACGCTTGATTTCTTGAGCAGTGCCGTTAGCATGCAACCGACTGACCGCCATCCGCGCCGAATTGGACCCTAAATCCACAATCGCTAAGTTTCTCATAACACCACGCTCACTTTTCGTTTATAAAATATTAGTTAGGTTTATTCTAACATTTATGATGTAACACTGTGACTTCTAGGGCCGGATTGCACACCAAAAAATATCAAAAAGCCCAAAATGAACGACGCTAGTGTTTTGACTAGGGCCGTTCATTTTGGGTTCATTAGACTAGCTAGTTGGCAGTAACGATCGGAGAACTCGAACAACTTCGTCCCGGTTTAAGTCAAAATCGGGATCTGATTTAAATCGTTTTTTGAATATTTGCTCGGGCTCTGCTTCAACCAGCTGAATAAAACTTTTTAAATCATTCTGACAAGTCCTTGGTACGACCTTTGAGTCGAACGTTTGATTCTCAATAATCAAATCACACAACCGGCAGACATCCTTATAATGTTTGTTCTTATTAGCACGATGACGTAATTTATCACCATTTGCTAACCGTTGCCGAATATCAAGATGAGCTTTGGCTTTAAAGTAGATCAATCCGGGTACGCTTAAGATAGAAACATGGCCAATCTTTTGCTGGCATTGCTTCAACAAGCTATAGTAATCATCATTTAATACAATCGCCGACAAACTAGGGCCCGTTGCAAAATGTAACGGCATTGTCTCTGTCGGTAATCTAAGTTCATAGCGCAATGGTATCTTTGAAAACAATTCAATCTGTTGGGGGACGCCCGTGACCGAAAGTGCAGGATCTAACGCAAACCGGTAATACACTTTCTTCTTATTCACATCACCCCCTATCTCAGCACACAAGTAGCCATATTTCTCGATAAAGTCATCAAACTTTTGTGAAAAGCCCAGTTGACTATTTTCAAATATGAGAACGTGTTTGGATACTTTGACATTCGATTTGATTTTAGTTAAATTAGATCAAAAACAGGAGTTTTTAATCCATGAAAAGCTTTGCACACCATTATAGTAGCGACATCTCTCGTGAACAATTTGAACTAATCCGGACAGATCTAGAAGGCATACGTAAGCGGACTAAGCCAAGAAAGGTTGATTTATATGATATCTTTTGTGCCCTGCTTTATACCTTGAAAAATGGGTGCGTTTGGCGCGATTTACCCAGCGATTTTCCTAAATGGGAAACCGTCTATTATTACTGGTTACTTTGGACTAAAACGCCATCTCCTGCTGGTATCACTCCTCTGGATAAGGTTTTAAAAAAATTGTCAGCCAACATCGGTTGGCTCAGAAGCGTTCAGTTTATACATCGTTCATCATTCTAGATGCTCAAAGTGTCAAGAATACCGATCCTGCTGAAAGTAGCGGCTACGATGGTGGTAAAAAGGTGAGTGGGATTAAGCGCCATCTTGCTGTAGATATCAATGGGCTGCCGATGGCAGTCCATGTGACAACCGCCAATGTTTCTGAGCGTGATGGCGCCAATGCGCTACTGGCGTTAAACAAATCACAGTTTGACCTGGTTCAACGAGTAATGGCCGATGGTGGTTATACTGGTAACAACTTTGCTCAATCAGTTCAGGCAATGATTAACGCTGAAGTCATTATTGCTAAACAGAGTGACCTTAGGCACGGTCAAGTGACCCCGCAACGCTGGGTTATCGAACGCAGTTTTAGCTGGCTAGGAAAATATCGGCGCCTCTGGCGCAATTGTGAGCGAAAGCTGAACACCAGTAAGATGATGATTAGCTTAGCCTTCCTGCGAATACTCTTGAAAAGATTCTAAACACGTTCTTAATATACTGAAGATGATTAGCCAAATAAGATTGCTTAGCCACCAAACTTTTAATTTCATGTGTTTGGGGTTACTCCTTCTTTTGGTAGTAATATGTACTAACTAATTGGCATAATAGAATTATACTGGTCAGAAAGGCAGCCGTCCATATCGAGCCAAAACAGCCACTATTCTTAAAAATCTCCGCGATAGGATATATATCATATGTTGAGAGACGTGTTCTAAGCCCTCGTTCAGTGTTCACCTTGATTAACTATGTTAATATAAACGTATAGACTAACGTAAAGGATGACGTAAAATGGCAAATAAGACAATATCTTCAATAGCTAAAGATTTGAAGATATCACGTGCAAGGGTTTATCAAATCATTGATATGCTTGATGACAACGAAAAACCCTCAAAAGACAGCAATGATAGATATGTAATTGACGATAGTGCTGTCAATGCTATTCGTAAATACTATGCAAATAGTAACACCAAGGCTAAACAAGAAAAAACGTCACCAATTGACGATAAAGTTCTTGATATAATTCGACGTCAACTAGACGAAAAGGATAGACAAATTGAAAAGCTAACTCAATTACTTGACCAGCAACAACAACTCAACCTGTCTACTAACCGGCAAAATGAAAAATTACTTGATACCACTACGAACAACAACCCCTCACAGGACGATAACCCCTCGCAAAACGACGATACAGACGTTTTAAAGTCTACCGAGGGTAATGAAGTTAAGACGTCTAAAAAGGGCCTATTTGGTTGGTTAAGACGCTAAAAATACCCCTTTGTCATATTATCGGCAAAGGGGTATAATACTGTTTGTAACTAAATTAAATGGACAAAAAAATTCCCTCGGTGGGCACCGGGGGAACACATAACTCTTACCAAAGTTTATGTGTTCATTTTACCTACTATTGTAAGATTTTTCAAGTAGGTAGAGTTGAATTTTTCTGGATCACGGGGGAGCCAAGCCCCGTTACTAGAGTGGCAACATTCTAGCCAAGCCAACTAATCTTACCTTTCGAGGACTGACAGCCGGTTAGCGGAGCTAATGAAACAAGTCGACAGGTCAAGTGAGAGCCGCCGCTATAAACTCCCACTAGGAATTAACCTATACTTGTATTTAGGTTGGTTCCGAACGGTGGCCCCACGTACGGGGCGGGCGGTAAAGCAGTACGAAAGTACAGGGCGATTACGCAAGGCCAGTGATCCAAACAACTAAAAATAAATGATTGCTGGCACCTATAAAGGGTGCTTTTTTTATAGGCTAAATTAGTTAGGCTAATCTACAAGCGCAATAGTAACAATACAAGTGTTTTTACGTGACGGTGATTCGTGACGAACAACAAAAAGTTTTCTTCTTCGCAAAACAAGGGGAAAACTATATCCCGCTCAGGTTCAAGCGCTCTGAACAGCAAAGGGCGAAACCAAAGTCAAGTTAGTTTTAAGTGTTTTTATAGAGTTTAGGGGGATTTGTTTTTGAGTAAGTCTGCAATTAAAAATCATTGGATAGAAAGTGTCTTGGTTGTTTTCCTAGTTGGAGTTACAGTTTTAAGTATTGGGTGGCATATTTATCGGTATGGTGGTGATTATTACTACATGCGAGTTAATGGTAGTAGTGAATCATTTCCTGTAACAGTTCCGGTTGGGATTACACAGAACGGCTATGTTTATCGTGGTATTGCTAAAGATAAGTATGGGAATCGGCAACGGTTAGAGGTTCACACGGTTGCTGATGATTTAGGGCCATTTCATAAGGGACAGATCATTAGAATTACATATAATCCTAAATTTGGTGTGACTAATTATAAGAAAGTTAGCCGTGATCAGGTTCCACCATTGGCTAGAATTCACTAACTTTCCTAAAATAAGAATGCTGTTAAAATAGGCTTTGATTTGATCGTTTTACCTAGACCAATTTAATTTCACAAAGTAAAAAACAAGTACCCCTGCTAACACGGTGTTAGTGGGGGTACTTTGATTAATGGGGATTATGTTAACTAGTGTAGCTTATTTTGCTTAATGAATTTTTGAGTATCTTTCTGGTCTATACTGTATGGCTGGGTTTTAGTTTGGGCATTATATATTTTTATTTTGTGATGGTGATGGTCGGTAAGGTAGAGGTTTTGGTTTAGTAATGTTAACCCCTCTTTAGAATCACTTTTGATACGAAACACGACTTCTTTTGAGCCAAACGGGCTATGGGTTTGTTGGCCATCGATGTAGACGTTGTTTTTACTAGTGTTCCAACCGTAGTTGCCGCCGTTGCTGTTGTTGTACTGAGTGAAGGCACCGCCGCTATAACTGGCAAAGGTGGGCTTTAATTTGCCATATAGGTAAAAAGTAGGTTTTCCATTTTCCATGGCGAAAAATGTATTGTAGATTTTGACATCTTGAATATGCAAGTCATCAAGCTGATTGCTCCAAAAGTTTAGTCCTAAAAACAATAAAATAGTTGCCACTAATAGGCCTAAATACTTCAAAATGCTGATACTTTTTCTGTAAAGAGTACTTTTCATAATAATATCCTTTCTCAAAAGTTTATCTTGACCCAAGAGCTCGTCAATACTGATATCAAATATTTTACTGAGTAGTATTAATTTATCGATATCGGGATAACTTTTATTTAGTTCCCACTTAGAAATAGATTGACGCGAAATGTATAATTTTTCAGCTAGCTCATTTTGTGTCAGTGAGTTATCGTGCCGTAATCTTTTTAAGCTTTCAGCGAATGTGATTTTTTCTTACTCCCTTCGTAAATTATGACTTTATTTTATCTTGGTGTTGATATGTAAGCACGCACCAGCTGGTTGCATTGAATGAAATAAGCCTATGATTCGAACATATCCCCGTTTTTAGGGGGGAGCTTAAATAAATCCGTTTTGAAAATGATAGAGGGGGAGTACAGTTTTTTTATTGTCTAAATTTAACTAGCACTACGCGTAAGAAATGGACTTTTCCAAAATTTGATTGTTCACAATCAAATTGGCTGTTTTCCTATCAGACTAGGTCAACTTATTGGCAGTATTGAAAACGATAAGTATTAGAGCTAGATCTTGCTACTATAAAAACCGAATCTCAATTCGTTACAGATTCGGTTAGGTTAAGTAAATAAGCATAGTATATAAAAATTAGCCGAGAGGACAAGTTTAGGAAATTTTAATTCGGCCCATGACTAATTATGCCATAATGAGTTTGAATGGCTTAAAACTCATTTCAGACAGGTATAAGGACTAGCGACTTTTGATTTCCTGTACAAAATGCTGAAACACAGTTGATTGGTCTTGATATTTCAGCTTGCTAGTAAATTGTTTTAGTTCTTGATAGCGATTTTCAGCGCTTAACAGTTGTTGTAAGTGAAAACTGTAGAAGTTCTTTTTTAAATCAAATACGAGCGGGGCGGCATTTGATGAAAATCGGAATTGTACCGTACCGGCCTCACCAAAGAACAGAGTATCGAAAAGTTGTGTCATGAGTATTCCACGTTCTCCGCTAGGAAGCGTCTTGGGCAGGTATAAAGCGGTATTTTCGTTTAGGGTTTTTAACGCCTTAGCAGCCCTTTGATATGAGTTGCCCGAAGCTGATAGTCCAAAATGTCTTATAACTTCAAGCACACTGACTTCATACATCTTGTCGGCTATATCATTTTCGCTGACAAAACTAAAGCAGTAGTCCAGAACTCGCTGTTCGAAAGATTTCAATCCACCAAATGACTTAGCTAAATCGTTACCCTGAACGACCAAATAATCTTGCCGGCTCAAAAGACCGCTAACTGCTTTTTGAGCCTTCTTATTTTTTCCATATCTACACCCACTCACTTTTTTAAAAAGCATCATATATCATAAAACTAAAACAAACAAGTTTTTTAAAATCGTGAGTATTCAGACGTGGTTTTTTAGTTTTTTAACGTAGTTTTTTAGTTTTATCGGCGCTGTACCCCTTGATATAACTGGATTTCTGTCTCCCCTAAAGTATTTAAAAGTATGTATTCAAAGTATTATATTAACGCGCGCGCGAGAAAAAAATTGAAATTCAAAAAAAAATTGCACTTGAGGTACGGTTAGGGGACGTAACGTCGTCCCCAATCCCCCCTCACTCAAAAAGGAGTGAGCGAATCCCACGCTCACATCTAACTGCGCCTCCCGTGGGTCGTTGCTAAGGTCAAAATCAAGCCCACGGTTAGGAAGACTTCGGGCACGCCCTCAGGCAGAGTTAACAACGGCTAGTATCAGAACTAGTCCTTACTATTCCTTTACTGATTAACAATTGTCTTATAGCTATTGATCATCAGTAAAAGTAAAATTGAGATATTTTTATCGAAAATGAGTATTATTTGATTATGATAAAAAAAAGATTATGATAAAAAGCAATCGACTAACCAGTTTAGGAGAATACTCAATGAAATTACTAAAAAGAATCTGTTCTGACTACTTGCATGGACTAGTATTTTTCATAATAGTATTTTACTTTATGACGGCTAATCCAGATGGCAGTATGCCTCTAAAATGGAGTATTGTTAACGTCTATTGGACTATTTCCTTTCTGATCGCATACCCATTACTGTTAGAGACGGTGCCCAGTATTAAAAAAATCAATTTCCATATGAAGTCTCTGCAATCACGGTCAATTCATATGGAAGATAAGGCCACCAAAAAAATGTCTGATTTGTACCATGATTCAACTAATCCAGTTAGCAACCGAATAGATTTACAAGCCCGCAGTGATTATCAAAATGACTGGCTTAATTTAATAATTAGTTTTTTTGTTAGCGGACTCCTTATCGCCATTTCAATACCAAGTTTGTTTTTTATTGCTTTTAAAAACCTTTTAGGGAGACGAATGTTATGAAAAAACTTTCACTTATGGTAGATTGTAAAATTAATCCGAACGCCCATTTGGATATTGGACAGCCCTAGTTCACAAAAGGTTTCGATTTTAATTCGTTCGGAATAGGTTATACTAGACAAAAGATCAGCTCCTAAAAGATGGGTTTGTGGTAAACACCATTTTAAAGGAAGCTGATCTTTTTTGTCCGAACAGCGTTCGGATTAATTTTACAATCTACC
>SKER01001918.1_pt1 | contig 15241 bp, 15 predicted proteins | sample 4826961 | NCBI WGS metagenome assembly SKER01 (sample SAMN11008804, study PRJNA524170) | human gut metagenome | biome: Human fecal sample; material: Feces; isolation source: fecal sample from pouch patient p47 | host: Homo sapiens | place: Israel: Tel-Aviv | collected 2016-11-16 | reverse complement strand
GGTCAACAATTTGTTGTTTAAACTCATCTGTGAAATGACGGCGAATTTTTCTAGACATATCTGTTCTCCTCTTTTCTTTAGTGTAGAACACTTTATAGATTCTGTCTAGTTTAGTGTAACCGATTCATTATTTCATTGTCCACTTGACAGGGAGCAGTTCATTATAGTCTCTAAGAGTCCTTTTTGATTCTCTTTAACAGCTAAGCAACAGTCTGCCTACTTCTTGATAATCTTATTGGCAATGACTTTCTGAATGCCCATAGCGTCAATACTAATTAGGCAACCTTTTACTGATAAGTGTTCTAATAAATCTGGTATAGCTGTGTTTTCACTTCCCTTATCATCACAGTTACCACTTGATCATAACAGATGCCCAAGTCTGTCGCATAAGCAGAGACAACATGTAACGCTTTTTGGACTGGCATTGCCTCTCATTGTTTTGCCATCAAAAGCCAGCAGCAAAGGTTGGGAAGGTTTTAGCTGATAACTCTGCTTCTTGAAGCATTTCTGACTACATCAGAGTTGACCCTCACAAGAACTTGATTATCTAAGGTCGCAAACACGCCTTGCAGCGTATCATGGATGGAATACCATTTTCTAGCTTAAGAACACGACGTAAAGAAGACCAGACCCATAGGCTTTCCAAAGTCTTCAATATCTTACCATTATCGGCTGCTGTCAGGTGAGCAAAGAAAATCAAAAGAACTATTAGACAAACAGTGTTTGATTTTCCAATTCTTACGATCATCATGTACCGCAATCAGAAAATTAAGGATTTCAGTCATTCAAAACATCTCCTAAGTCTATTATTCTTAAGAGGAGAGTTTGTGCTTGTGAAATTATTCTCTGAAAACAGTCTTTTCTTCATGCATTTGACGTGCTTCATAACAGTTATTCTTGATGAGAGGTGCTTACGAATTTCTTTAGAAACAGTTGAAAGAATCTTGCCAATTTGTGATCCGATCTCATGAAAAGTCCTTTACCGTTCGATGCCCATTGAATGTCATTACGACGGTGTCTGAGAGGGTTAAATGTTTGTGTTTCATCTTAGTAAGTCCTATTTGTCCCAGACTAAGTTCTACACTATGTTGTCATTTCAGTCTAACTTCTTGTTTATGATGAAAACTAGAACTTACTTTAGGAATTATCCTTCTATTTTCTTTATGCGATTGGCGTGATTTTTTCTTGACATTATTCTTTAATTTTTATACAATAAAGTTTGAAATATAAATATAAATATTTCAAACTTATGTAAAAGGAGAATTTTGTAACTTTACATGTTGATTCATTATCTTATTAAGCAAGCTAAAAAACCTAGCGGTGCTGTTGGCCGAGTAATTACCAAAATCTGGTCTTCCTATTTTAAAGATCTCAGTCTCTGGGTGATCAGACAGACGGCTATCTCAGACAATAGTCGGATTTTAGAAGTAGGCTATGGTGGAGGTAGTACCATCAAAAATCTTATCGCTTTAGGTAAGAATCTTGAGATTCATGGAATAGATATCTCTAAAGAATCTTATCAAACTACAAAACGGATTAATCGAGAGTCAGTACAGAATGGAAGTGTTCAACTTAAAATTGGAAGTGTAGAGGCCTTACCCTATCAAAATCAATATTTTGATGTCGTATTCGCCATCCAAACCCATCTTTTTTGGAAGGATCTAAAAAAAGGTTTTCAAGAAATTTACCGAGTGATGTCCAGCCATTCTATTTTGGTTGTCGCTTCTGAAAAAGATAAAATAAACTATCACATGACAATGTATCAAACAAGCCATGAGTTGAGTAAATTGCTAAAAAGCATTGGGTTTTCAAAAATTGAAAAAAGTAAAAATCAGAATTGGTTTTTATATACTATCTATAAATCTGAAGAGAACTAATCGGAGGAAAAGATGAACATTATTGAATTTAAAAATGTATCGAAAAGATACAAAGTAGGAAATCAGGAAATTGAAGCAGTAAAGCATGTTTCATTCAACATTGAATCCGGAGAATTTGTAGTTGTTTTAGGAGCCAGTGGCGCTGGAAAAAGTACTATTCTTAATTTATTGGGGGGAATGGATACAGTATCTGAAGGTCAAATACTTGTTGAAGGACAGGATATTGTTAACTTCAGTGAAAAGGAATTAACAAAATACCGTGCTGAAAAAATTGGTTTTGTTTTTCAATTTTATAACCTTATATCAAATTTGAATACCCTAGAAAATGTGGAATTTGCCATAGAGGTATCCCAAAAATCTCTGAATCCAAAGGATATTCTAAAAAGAGTAGGATTGTCTGAACGATTAAAGAACTTTCCTTCACAACTTTCAGGAGGTGAACAACAAAGGGTATCAATAGCACGAGCCATTGCTAAAAATCCTCTGTTATTACTCTGCGATGAACCTACAGGAGCTTTAGATTATGAAACTGGGAAGGAAGTCCTTCAATTGATTAAGGAATTAAACGAAAGTACCAAAAAGAGCGTTGTTTTAATCACTCATAATAGTGCTATTTCAAAAATTGCCGATAAAGTCATTCATGTTCGAAGCGGACAAATCGAGAAAATTGAATATAATTCAGATAAAATTCCAGTTTCAGAGTTAGAGTGGTAATATGATGAAAATTTTATTAAAAAAATTATTTAGAGATATTCGTACCAATATAGCACAATTTATAACAATTATTTTAATTGTTTCTATTGGTTCCTTTCTTTTTGTTGGCTTGTCTAGTGTTGCCAGTAGCTTAAGAGATTATACAAAAAACTACTATCATGACTATCACCTGAGCGATGCAACAGTAAATTTTATTTCGCTTACTTCAAAAAAGATAGATGCTATTAAAGATAAATATACTAATATACAAGAGGCAGAGGGACGTGTTAATTTTGAAGGAAAACAAACTTTCAAAAATTATAGCTCTGCTTTAACAATTTCTAGCTTTTCTCCTACTTCTAAGCTAAATCGTTCTTATATTGTGCAGGGAAGAAAAAAACTCAATAACAACGAAATCTTGTTAGATAGTGATTATATTAAGGCGCATCATTATAAGATGAATGATTCTATACAAATTCAAATCAATAGTAAGAAGTTCACTTTTAAAATCGCAGGAATTATTGAGAATCCTGAGTTTGTTATGAAAGTATCAGGAAATAATTTAACACCTGAGCCTCAAAAATTCGGCATAGGTTATATCACAGAACAGAAAGCTTTCGATATTTCAAAAAAAAATCATTCTTATAATCAACTTCTTTTAAAGATTAAGGGTAATAATAGTAAAAAGGTTCTTCAAAAACTTTCTGAAGATTATGATACAACTTATATTTCTGGTCTTGTTACAACTGAATCAAGTAACTACACTAATTTAAAAAGTTTAATCACAACCGATGAAAGTCTTAGCAGGGTTATTCCTATCTTATTCTTTATTGTTGCTGCGGTCATTACTTTTATTTCAATGACACGGCTCATACAACAAAACAGAGTACAGACAGGAATCATGCGCTCCTTAGGTAAAAGAATTAGATACATAAGAAGTTATTACTTATTCTATACTTTATTGACAAGTTCTATTGGGACATTTATTGGAAGTGTGCTAGCTTACTTTGCTTTTACTGATATTGGTGAAGCTCAAGTATCTTCATTGTATGCTTTACCAAATTATCATGTGAAGATTGAGTTACAATCTTTGATTCCTTCTTTTTGCCTTGTTCTATTATTTGGTTTATTAGCTATTTATTTTTCAACGCGAAAAGTTTTAAAAGAGAGACCAGCAAATTTGATTAGACAGGAGCTTCCTAAAAATATTAAAGGTATTTTATTAGAAAGGATTCCTTTCTTATGGCGGTATTTATCTTATGGAAGTAAATATGTTATTCGGAATATTTTCTTAAATAAAATACGTTTTTGCCTTAATTTACTAGGTGTTGCTTTATCTTTTTTGATGATTATATTAGCTTTTGGTTATTATAACGCTATGACTACTGTAGTTAATACGGAAATTAATGATGTCAATACTTATAATATTAGTATTATTTCTCCTAAAATTAACTCTATACAAGATAAATTATCAAATAATCCACATCTAAAGTTTGAAAAGTTAGATATTCAAAAGTTAGAACTTGGACAAGGAAATAATAGTATTGCAACGACTTTATATGCTAGTAGTCAAAAAGAGCATTTTATGAAAGTTTATAAGAAAAACGGTCAAGAATTGTCTCACTATTCAAATGGCATTGTCATACCAAAGGTTTATGCCAATAAGCTTCATTTAAAGATTGGGGATAAAGTAAGATTAGCCTTTTCAAATACTCAACAATCTCCCATAAAAGTTAGAGTAACAGCCATATCAACCCAATATTCTTCTAAATTTATTGTTGCTGACGCTGACTATTTGAAAGAACAAGGCGTTACCCTTCACCCCTCAATGCTATTAATCCAAAAAGGAAAAAATAGTAATGAAAAAACATCCCAATTAATTCAATCGGCCAAAGTTATTGATAAGGATTTAACTTATACAACTAAAAAGGATGTTCGATCAAATATGAATGCTATTTTATCAACGACATTTCCAATGGTTGTTCTATTTCTTATTTGTGCCATGTCATTAACAGTAGCGACTATTTATAATATTTCATCTATTAATATTTTTGATCGAACTAGAGATATTGCCACACTCAAAGTGTTAGGCTACTCTAAAAATAAAGTGAATAACCTTATTTTTAAGGAAAATATAATTATTTCTTGTGTAGCTATGGGCTTTGCTTTACCTGTCGGTCATTCGCTCTTTATCCTTTTTATTAACGCTATGACGACAGAACTGCAGGCTATGCCGAACGAATTACCATATTGGTGTTTTGCTTTAGCTATTGTCTGTGTTTTAGGAATCACCATTTTATCAAATTTACTTTTGCATCGAAAGGTTAAAGCCATTGATATGATTGAGGGGTTAAAGAGTGTTGAATAAAATCACAAATTTGGGCAAAAACTAGTCCTTAAGTAAAACCACATCTGTTTTGACGGCTCTCACCAAAAAGAGTCTGAGACAAAAAGATTTCTCAGACTCTTTGATTTGAAGGGGAGGGTGTCTAGATTGGGTGTCAGGGAAAAGACCAGCATTTGAAGTTTAGATGGGGTTATATCCTTATATCCATGCAGGAGATCGTTGCCATAGCCAACGTGGCAAACTCATCAAACCTGTTCAATTTTGGTTATTTTTGGACAAGCAAGAACTTGTTTTCTCAAATAACCGACTATCTTAAGACGTAGTACGGACACTATGGTCTCAAAAACATGGTTATTATCAACGATGATTCAGGCTACGAAGCCAACAGGTTTGAGGAGTTGTTGGGACGGCATAAGAGCTTTGCTTACTGCTTTGATTCTTACCACGTGGTGAAAGTATGTCACAGGCAAGTACTGCTTTAGAGATGCACTTGCACCCCGATTGGATAACTAAGGAAATGGATTTAAGACTTTAGAAAACTTTCCGAGGGAAACTTGGTACAAACAAAAATGAAATTTGAGCAATATATTTCATTTTTATGTTATAATGATGGCGAGGTATTCAATGAATCAATATCAAAAAACAACAGAGAGAAAAAAACAAGCTATTATTCAAGCAGCTTTGCATTTATTTAAAGAAAAAGGTTTTAAAGGGACGAGTATCAAGTCTATTGCAAAGGCAGCACAAGTATCTCCTGTTTCCATCTACAATTATTTCGAAAGTAAAGAGAGTTTAGTAGATTTATGTGTTAATAAACTATTTGAAGAAATTACACAGGAAGCTGAAAACATTTTAACCAGTGAAATAGATTTTAAGATGAAGTTATGTCAAGCTTTAGCGTTATGTCAAAAAAAAATGAGTCATCAGATTTCTGTCTATTTTAAAGAAAAAACGATAAAAGATCCTACTTTTTCAAAATTATTAACGAAAGCCATTGTTGCCAAAAAACGTGAGATTTATCGTTCTTATATTAAGCTAGGAAAAGATGAAGGAGTTATCGCTAAAGATTTGTCAACAGAACTTATATTAAACGTTATGGATGCTCTCAATAGTATTGGAAATCAATTATCAGAAAATGAGAATTTAGGAGAAGAAATTGAACAAATTCATCGGCTTTTCTTGTATGGAATTTTTGGAAAAATTTAAGGTTTTAAAACAACCGAGAAAGGCCAATAATATCAGTAAGAATCGTGTAGCCATGATTTTTCTAACCATTCATAAAAGTAAGGGCTTTCTTAGTTCGCCTTATTAGTTTTGTACATGATGTCAAGTTCAAGTATCAAGTTTTAATAAGACATATTCACTTTAACATAATTTATAAGTAGTGAAGAATTTTCCAGATAGAGTTTTCTTCTTTTTGATAGGTTAATTTTTTTCTCAATTCCTGCTAATTTCATATTAAAATTATGTTATTAGTCAGATTGAAAATAAACCACTCGCTATGCGGGTGCGCATTGAATGTTATACAAAAAATCTCCAAACGCGATACAATAAAGGTGTTCAAGCCTATTGTAAAGCGAAAGGAGCAAAAGATGGCACAAAAGGCACATAGTTTATCACATACAAAGTGGATATGTAAATATCACCTTGTGTTCACCCCTAAGTATAGACGAAAAATCATCTATAATCAATATCGAAGTAGTTTAGGCGAGATATTCCAACGATTATGCAGTTACAAAGATGTTGAAATTATCGAAGGCCATCTGATGCCAGACCATGTTCATATGTTGGTCAGCCTTCCACCAAGAATAAGTGTTTCAAGTTTCATGGGCTATTTAAAAAGTAAGAGTGCTCTTATGATGTTTGATAAACACGCTAATCTCAAATATAAATTTGGGAATTGCCATTTTTGGACAAGAGGGTTAATTTAACACAGTGGTTGATTGGAATTTTTGCATCTTGGCTTTTAAACTCAAACTTTTAACAGACCACTGAACTGTTAAAGTATCCTTTGCACTGCAAGTGACAGCTCCAATTGTTTGGGAAACAGTTGGAGCTTATCTAAGTTCATGAAGGTTAGTTTCTGTCAATACCTAATTAACTTTGCGAAAGGTGAACTGACAAAATCGAAATCGTCATTTCATTACAATTACCTAACTAAAAAGTTTTTTTGTAGATACAGGTTTTAACAATAACAATTAGTGTATTTAAGCTGTTTGAAAAGTTTGAGAGAATAACTGACTCTTGCAGTCTTTGCTGTTTTTCTTTAAAATAAAATTATGATGATTAAGGAAGCAATCAAACAATTAGCTCAAGATATTGGGATTTCAAAAATAGGATTTACAACAGCTGATGATTTCGATTATTTAGAAAAATCATTACGTGCTTCTGTTGAAGAAGGGCGTTCTTCAGGTTTTGAACATAAAAATATTGAAGAGCGTATCAAGCCCAGACTTTCTTTAGCTAGTGCTAAAACCATTATTTCAATAGCAATTGCTTATCCCCATAAATTGCCTGTTAAACCACCTAAAACTCAGTATAAACGCGGCAAAATTACGCCAAATTCTTGGGGCTTGGACTATCATTATGTTTTGGAGGAAAAATTACAGCGTTTGGCGCAGGGTATTGAAAGTTTATGTCAAGATTTCCCTTTAGAGCATAAAATTATGGTAGATACGGGTGCTTTGGTTGATACAGCCGTTGCCCAGCGCTCTGGAATAGGTTTTATTGGCAAGAATGGCTTAGTCATCTCAAAAGAGTTTGGCTCTTACATGTACTTAGGTGAACTTATTACGAATTTAGAAATTGAGCCTGACAGTCCTGTTGATTATGATTGCGGTGATTGTCACAGATGCTTAGATGCTTGTCCGACTTCCTGTCTTCTTGGTGACGGCAGTATGAATGCTAAGCGCTGTCTTTCCTTTCAAACGCAGGATAAGGGCATGATGAACTTAGAATTTCGTAAAAAAATCAAAACTGTTATTTATGGCTGCGATATTTGCCAAATTTGCTGTCCTTACAATAAAGGAATTCATAATCCTTTGGCCAGTGAAATCGATCCTGAACTTGCAGAGCCGGAATTGCTGCCGTTTTTAGAACTGTCTAATAGTCAATTTAAGAAAAAATTTGGTATGATTGCTGGTTCTTGGCGGGGAAAAAATATTTTACAGCGCAATGCCATTATTGCCCTAGCTAATGGTCATGATAAAAGTGCTCTTGTAAAACTTATGGAAATCATTGACAAGAATAACAATCCCATTCATACTGCAACAGCTATCTGGGCTTTGGGTGAAATTGTTAAAAAGCCAACTCAAGAATTGTATGATTTCATTTTAAGCATTCATTCAGATAATGACGCTATTATAAAAGAGCGAACTGCTCTGCTTAATAGATGGCAATTTTAAAAGAACTATGATAGAATAAAAAAGATGCTGGAAATGAGGTATGTATAATATGGATATGGCAGAAATTCGCCAAAAAATAGTAGAAAATAAAGAGAAGTTGACTAGCTTTCGGAGGTCTCTTTGACTTAGATCGCTTAGAAGAAGAGATCGCTCTTTTAGAAAATCAAATGACAGAACCAGACTTCTGGGATGACAATATTGCTGCCCAAAAGACATCACAAGAGTTAAACGAACTTAAGCTCAAATATGAAACCTTCAACAGCATGCAGGAACTGTCGGATGAGACAGAATTGTTGCAAGAAATGTTAGAAGAAGATGATAGTTTGCAAGGCGAACTTGAAGAAGACCTTGTCAAGCTTGATAAGATTATGACCAGTTATGAGATGACGCTTCTTTTATCAGAACCCTATGATGCTAACAATGCTATTTTGGAGATCCATCCGGGTTCTGGCGGTACAGAAGCCCAAGACTGGGGTGATATGCTGCTGAGAATGTATACCCGCTTTGGAAATGCCAAGGGTTTCAAAGTAGACGTTTTGGATTATCAAGCTGGTGATGAGGCTGGTATTAAATCAGTCGCTTTATCTTTTGAAGGCCAAAATGCTTATGGTCTTTTAAAATCAGAAATGGGTGTTCACCGTTTGGTCAGAATCTCACCATTTGATTCAGCCAAACGTCGCCACACTTCCTTTGCCTCTGTTGAGGTCATGCCAGAGCTTGATGATACCATAGAAGTAGATATTAGAGATGAAGATATCAAGATGGATACCTTCCGTTCTGGTGGTGCTGGCGGACAAAATGTGAATAAAGTGTCAACTGGAGTTCGCTTAACCCATATTCCTAGCGGCATTGTTGTTGCTTCGACGGTAGATCGTACCCAATATGGAAATCGCGATCGAGCCATGAAAATGCTTCAGGCTAAACTTTATCAAATGGAGCAGGAAAAAAAGGCTCAAGAAGTGGATGCTCTCAAAGGTGACAAAAAGGAAATCACTTGGGGCAGTCAAATTCGTTCTTATGTTTTCACCCCTTATACTATGGTGAAAGATCATCGGACAAACTATGAAGTTTCTCAGGTAGATAGGGTCATGGATGGTGAACTAGATGGTTTTATTGACGCCTTTCTCAAATGGCGTATGGAATAAAAACGAGAGGAAATAAAAATTATGGCATTAATTCAGATGAAGGGTGTTACGAAAAAATATAACCGCGGTGCAACTGCTCTGCGAAATATAACAATTTCAGTTAATCAAGGTGAATTTGTTTATTTAGTTGGTCCATCAGGTGCTGGAAAGTCAACCTTTATTAGATTGCTTTATCGTGAAGAAAGAACGACTAAAGGGGCTCTTAAAGTTGGGAAATTTAATTTAGCTAAGATGAAGAAAAGAGAAATTCCCATCTTGCGTCGTAGTATTGGGGTTGTCTTCCAAGATTATAAACTCTTGCCTAACAAAACGGTCTTTGAAAATATTGCTTTTGCCATGGAAGTTATCGGTGAAAAACCGCGTGTTATTAAAAAGCGTGTAACAGAAGTTCTTGATTTAGTCGGGCTGAAACACAAAATGCGCTCTTTTCCAGATCAATTATCAGGTGGTGAACAGCAACGGGTGGCAATCGCACGTGCCATTGTCAATAATCCGCAGGTTTTGATTGCCGATGAACCTACAGGTAACTTGGATCCTGAAATTTCATGGGAAATTATGCAGTTGCTTGAACGTATTAATCTTCAAGGGACGACTGTTTTGATGGCAACTCATAATCGCCAAATTGTAGATACACTTCGTCATCGTGTTGTTGCCATTGAAGATGGTCGTATTGTTCGTGATGAAGAGGAAGGAGAGTATGGATATAATGATTAGAAGATTTTTCCGTCATTTATGGCAATCCATTAAAAATTTAAAACGTAATGGCTGGATGACTGTTGCAGCGGTTAGCTCTGTAACCATTACCTTGATCTTGGTCGGTATCTTTGCAGCCTTTCTCTTAAATACTGAAAAGTTAGCATCTGGTATTGAAAAAAATGTTCAGATTAATACTTATTTGCAAGTTGATTCTAAGGATAATGTTAAATCTTATGTAGATTCAAATGATGCCAATAAAACAGTTAACAATCCTGATTATCATAAGGTATATGATCAAATTAAAAAAATTGAACACGTTAAATCAATTACCTTTTCAAGTAAGGATGAACAATTAGAGAAACTTAAGAAAACCATGGGAGACGATTGGAACTTGTTTGATGGGGATTCCAATCCTTTATATGATGTATACATTGTGCAGACAACTTCACCTAGTGAAGTCAAAACAGTAGCTAAAGCTATTGGGAAAATTTCTGGTGTTGATTCAGTTGCTTATGGCGGCACAGATACTGATCGTATTTTTGGTTTGGCTAACTTTGTTCGGACATGGGGACTTGCAGGAACTGGCCTCCTAGTTTTGGTTGCTATCTTTTTGATTTCCAATACGATTCGTATAACTATTTTGTCACGTCGCAACGAAATTCAAATCATGCGTTTAGTTGGTGCCAAAAATGGCTATATCAGAACGCCATTCTTCTTTGAAGGAGCTTGGGTTGGTCTTATTGGAGCGATTATTCCAGCGGTTGTTGTAGGTTACTTATATATCTTTGCATTTGAGCAATTCAATCCAAATCTTGCTGCTCAAAATCTCTCTCTTTATGAACCAAGTCCTTTCATCTTTTACCTTATTGGTGCCATGTTTATCGTTGGTATTTTGATTGGGGCTTTAGGCTCAATTTTATCAATGAGACGATTCTTGAAGATATAAAAAAAGCCCTTGATTGGGCTTTTTTGCTTATCGGGATGATAGAATGGATTCTAAATCATCCGTTTTTTGATACTTACTAAAATAAAGCAAATCAAGTAGCTTGATTGAAGATTACTCATTTATTTACTGGTTAAAGAAAGGGTTGAAGTTCTTTTCATGTCCAATTGTTGTATCAAAGCCATGCCCTGGGAAAACTTTAAAATAATTTGGCAGGCTAAAAAGGTTTTCTTTGATACTGTTAATGAGCTCATCAAAATTTCCAGTAGGCAAATCAGTACGCCCAATACTTTCTTTAAAGAGAGCATCTCCCGAAAAAACTATTTCTTCATCTATAAAAATAAAGGAAACACTTCCCCAAGAATGTCCGGGTGTTGGAACAACTTTGAAATGAAAGCCAGCTATATGGTAATCCATATTATCATTAAAGAAAAAGTCAGCAGGAGCAGCAGCCACATCTTCCATATCACTGTGACGACTCAATCCTGATAAATTGTCAATAGGGCTGCCCAGCCAAGAAGCCTCTTTTTCAGAAACATAGACTGGCGGATAATTAAAATGCTGCCGTACCAAATCAAGACTCATAATGTGGTCGTAATGGGTATGGGTCAGTAAAATAGCAGCAATAGGTTTATTGATTTCCTTTAATTGAGCAAGGATATCATCACCATTGCTTCCAGGGTCTATCAAGAGGACTGCCTCTTCATTAACAAGGTAATAGGTGTTTTCACGAGCAGCATCGTTTAAAGTTCTTAAGATTTTCATATCTTTAGTTTAACAAAAATGCTTTCTTTTTGAAATCAAAAAGAAAGGAAAGCCGTCATTTTTTAATTGACCTTATTTTTTGTCGAGTTTATACTATTATTATTCGAGAATGGAGGTTTTTAATATGACAAAAGTTGCAATTGTTACTGGTGCAGGTCAGGGAATTGGCCTTGCTATTGCTAAACGTCTTCATGCCGATGGTTTTAAAATTGGCATGCTGGATTACAATACTCAAGCAGTTCAAGAAGCTGCTGCTAGTATTTCCAAGGAAGATGCCCTAGCAGTAACAGTAGATGTTTCAAAACGTGAGGCTGTTTTTGATGCTTTTGATCAAATTGTTGAAAAATTTGGAGATTTGTCAGTTGTGGTCAACAATGCAGGCCTTGGACCAACGACTCCAGTTGAAACAATTACTGAAGAACAATTTAAACAGGTCTACGGTGTTAATGTCGGAGGTGTCATTTGGGGAACGCAAGCTGCTTATAAGCATTTTAAAGCTTTGGGACATGGCGGAAAGATTATCAATGCCAGTTCACAAGCTGGGGTTGTCGGAAATCCAGAGTTGACACTCTATTCAGGAACTAAATTTGCTGTACGCGGAATCACTCAGGTAACAGCGCGTGACTTAGCTAAAGATGACATTACAGTTAATGCTTTTGCGCCTGGTATTGTTAAAACACCGATGATGTATGATATTGCTCATAAGGTCGGTCAAAATGCGGGAAAAGATGATGAGTGGGGCATGCAACAATTTGCCAAAGACATCACTTTGCAGCGTTTATCAAAACCAGAAGATGTTGCCAATGTCGTTTCTTTCTTGGCTAGCCCTGATTCAGATTATGTTACTGGTCAAACTATATTGGTTGATGGTGGCATGCAGTTTCATTAAAATAGAGAAAAAGGCCTTAGGGTCTTTTTTTGTTTTAGTAATTTTTAAAAAGAGTAAATAATCAGAAAATTTTGTCATTTCCATAGAATTATCCTAAAAATTGTGCTAGACTAAAGAAGTAGAAACTATAAGAGGATTTATTTATGGATAGAAAAATGAATTTTGTAATGATTTCCCCTCATTTTCCAGCAAATTTTGAGACTTTCGCCCACCGTTTGTATGAAAATGGTATCAATACACTAGGGATTGCGGATGCCCCTTATGAGCAATTAAGTCAGGGTTTACGTGATCATCTAACGGAGTATTACCGTGTTAATAATATGGAAGATTATGATCAGGTTTACCGTGCTGTTGCTTATTTTGCTCATAAGTATGGCAGAATTGATCGTATTGAATCCCATAATGAATATTGGTTGGAATTAGATGCCCATTTGCGGACGGATTTTAATGTTTTTGGTTATAAAAATGAAGATATGCTTTCTATCAAAACGAAAGCACGTATGAAAGAAATTTTCCGCAAGACAGGAATTAAAGTTGCTCGTGGCCGCGTCTTTACTAGCACTGAAGATGCTCGTGCTTTGACTAAGGAACTCGGTTTTCCGGTTATCATTAAACCCAACTCTGGCGTTGGTGCTTCGGATACATACAAAATCAAGTCAGCTGAAGAATTAGAAGACTTTTTTGGCTATCAAAATCCCACAGTTGACTATATCATGGAAGAATTCATTGATGGTGATATCGTTACTTTCGATGGCTTGACAGATCACGAAGGCAATATTGTCTTTTATTCTAGTTTGGAATATTCTGAAGCGGTTTTGGATACGGTGGAAAAAGATAACGATATGTTCTATTATGTCCCTCGCGACATCTCACCAGAGCTGATTAAACTAGGTGAGCAATGTGTTGAAGCCTTCAATGTTAAAGAACGTTTCTTCCATTTTGAATTCTTCCGTATTAAAAAGACTAAAGATTTAATGGCGCTTGAAGTTAACTGCCGTCCGCCAGGTGGCCTGACCATTGATATGTGGGACTATGCCAATGATTTTGATGTTTTTAATGAGTATGCCCATATTGTTAAAGACAATCGTTTTGAAGCTCATATCACTCATCCTTATAACGTTGTTTATATAGCTCGTAAGGCTAATAAACATTATGCGCATAGCATAGAGGATATTGAAACTAAATTTGGTCATCATATTATTGAAATTGAGTCTGTTCCGGGTATTTTTGCTAAAATTATGGGAGAAGTTGGTATTTTAGCTCGAACAGAAACCATGAATGAAATGCGTGACATTATCTGTTTTGCTCATGCTAAAATCTAATCTTTGAGAATTAAATAATGATATTGAAAGGATAAATGCGGTCAGGAAGTTTGAAAGGGACTAAATTATTTAACAAATTCTGATTTCTTAAACAGTTTTTTAATTTCAAGTACTTTTTGGTTCGCTCTTGGTATCTTAACTATGCATTTTGAGAGAAGAAGTCACTGGTCTGGTCAATTGGGCCGAGAAATGTATTTTAATGTTTACGGACATGCTGGAAAACCGATTATTGTCTTTCCATCATCGGGCGGTAGTCAGAATGAATATGGTGACTTTGGTATGATTGAAGCCTGCCAAAGTTTTATTGACCGCGGTTTGGTAAAATTTTACACACCTGATTCTTTAGATAGGGAGTCATGGTTAGCTGAGGGAAAATCAGGTCATGATATGGCTCTAGCGCATGAAGCCTATGATCGCTATATCGTTCATGAATTGGTACCACTGATTCGTTACGAATCCAATTGGGATGGGATGATGATGGCGACTGGTTGTTCAATGGGAGCTTTTCATACGGTGAATTTTTCCTTGCGTCATCCAGATTTATTTGATATTTCTGTAGCCCTATCTGGGGTTTATGATGCGCGTTTCTTTACAGGTGAATTTTATGGGGATCCTGCTGTTTACTACAATTCTCCTATTGATTATCTCTGGAATCAAGAAGATTCTTGGTTCTTAGATCGCTATCGCCGCAATCGCTTCATCGTTGCGGTCGGTCAGGGAGCATGGGAAGAGCCGCATATTATTGATACCATTCGCTTGAAAGAAGCTTTTGAAGCCAAATCAATTCCAGCATGGTTTGACTTCTGGGGTTCAGATGTTGCTCATGACTGGGAATGGTGGCGCGTGCAGATGCCTTATTTCTTAGAAAAACTGGAAGAAGAAGGACGAATTTAATAAAAAATAGGTTCATTGTCAACTTTAATGGGTTGACTTCCAATAAACCACTGCGTCAAACATTTGATGTTGCACAGATTAAAGGAGTTTGAGACTTTTGTCCCAAACTCTTTTTGATATTCCGAGCAATGAAGATTTTGCTAGCCTCATGGTTTCGATGGATATTATAGAATTTTTATTACATTTATTTAACAACAATATGCCTACTTTATAATCTATTTTTAAAAAATAGCTCTTGACTTGTGTTTTAATTCAAATTATAATAA
>SKER01001913.1_pt1 | contig 15276 bp, 20 predicted proteins | sample 4826961 | NCBI WGS metagenome assembly SKER01 (sample SAMN11008804, study PRJNA524170) | human gut metagenome | biome: Human fecal sample; material: Feces; isolation source: fecal sample from pouch patient p47 | host: Homo sapiens | place: Israel: Tel-Aviv | collected 2016-11-16 | reverse complement strand
CGAAGGGGAGGGGGGAGGTCAAATCTCTGCAACCCTGAGTCTTCCGGACTGCCCGCCTCCTCGAATTTTTTTACCCGCGAAAAATCAAATTTAACCTGGAGTGTCGCTTATGGCTGGAACGACGGGGCGTTCCGGGCGTCGCCCCAAGCCAACGGCGCGCAAGGAGCTGGCTGGTAACCCCGGCAAGCGAGCCCTTAATAAAGAAGAACCAGTTTTCACACCCATTAAAGGCGTTGAACCCCCGGAATGGTTTTCCGAAGACGATGGTATGCCGATGGCCTCCGTCATGTGGGAACTGACCACGAAGGAATTATGCGGGCAAGGTCTTCTCTGTGTAACCGATCTTGCGGTGCTTGAACGCTGGTGTGTGGCTTACGAGTTCTGGCGCCGTGCTGTCAGAAACATCGCCCGTGATGGTCTTTCAATCGTTGGGGCTATGGGTGGAAAAATTAAGAACCCTGAACTTACAGCCAAGAAAGAACAGGAATCGGAGATGAGTTCTACCGGTTCAATGCTGGGACTTGATCCGAGTAGCCGCCAGCGTCTGATCGGTCTTGCTGGTCAGAAGAAAACCTCCAACCCATTCCTGAAGATGATCAACTCATGAGCCGGAAATCGTACCCTAACGTTAACGCCGCGAATCAGTACGCCCGCAACGTTGTGCGGGGTAAAGTCCCGGCGTGCCAGTTTGTCATTCAGGCCTGTCAGCGTCATATCGACGATATGGCCCAGGAGAAGAGCCGAAAATTCCGGTACCGCTTTGACAAGGATATGGCGGAGAAAGCCGCAAAGTTTATTCAACTATTGCCGCATACCAAAGGCGAATGGGCGTTTAAGCGGATGCCGATCACCCTGGAGCCGTGGCAATTGTTCATTGTCTGCTGCGCATTTGGCTGGGTACAAAAAGGCACTAAGCTTCGTCGCTTCCGTGAGGTCTACACGGAAATACCGCGTAAGAATGGTAAATCGGCTATCTCTGCTGGGGTGGCGCTGTTTTGCTTTACCTGTGACAACGAATTCGGGGCAGAGGTTTATTCCGGCGCCACCACCGAAAAACAGGCATGGGAAGTATTCAGACCAGCGCGCCTGATGTGCAAACGTACGCCGCTGCTGGTGGAGGCGTTCGGTATTGAGGTGAACGCTTCTAACCTGAACCGTCCCGAGGATGGTGCACGCTTCGAGCCGCTTATTGGCAACCCCGGCGACGGGGCTTCACCACACTGTGCCATTGTCGACGAATATCATGAACACCCGACGGATTCGCTTTACACCACAATGCTGACAGGTATGGGCGCCCGCCGCCAGCCGCTGATGTGGGCTATCACTACGGCAGGCTACAACATTGAGGGGCCGTGCTACGACAAAAGGCGGGAAGTGATAGAGATGCTGAGCGGTACGGTACCGAACGAAGAATTATTCGGGGTGATCTATACGGTCGATGAAGGCGATGACTGGACAGATCCAAAGGTACTGGAGAAAGCTAACCCAAATATGGGCGTGTCGGTCTACCGTGATTTTCTGCTCAGCCAGCAACAGCGAGCCATCAATAATGCCCGTCAGGCTGGCGTGTTCAAAACGAAGCACCTCAACATCTGGGTTGCTGCCCGAGCGGCGTTCTTTAACCTTGTATCGTGGCAGAACTGCGAGGATAAGACCCTTACGCTGGAGCAATTTGAGGGACAGCCCTGCGTGCTGGCGTTCGACCTGGCACGCAAACTCGACATGAACAGCATGGCGCGTCTGTTTACGCGGGAGATTGACGGTAAAACGCATTACTACTGTGTCGCGCCGAGATTCTGGGTGCCCTATGACACGGTGTTCAGCGTTGAAAAAAATGAAGACCGTCGTACTGCTGAGCGTTTTCAGAAATGGGTTGAGATGGGATTGCTGACGGTAACGGATGGTGCAGAGGTTGATTATCGCTACATTCTGGAAGAAGCCAAAGCAGCGAACAAACTCAACCCGGTGAGCGAATCACCAATAGACCCGTTCGGCGCAACTGGCCTTTCCCATGATTTGGCAGATGAAGGTCTTAACCCCATCACGATCATCCAGAACTACACCAATATGTCTGACCCGATGAAAGAGCTTGAGGCCGCTATTGAATCTGGGCGTTTTCATCATGACGGAAACCCAATCATGAGCTGGTGTATCAGTAACGTCGTCGGGAAATACCTGCCAGGTAACGATGACGTGGTTAAGCCTATCAAGGAGCAAAACGAAAACAAAATCGACGGCGCTGTAGCGCTGATAATGGCAGTCGGTCGGGCAATGCTGAAAGAGCCTGGCGATTTCCTTTCATCACTTGATCCGGACGATGACCTCTTAATTCTATGAAATCACTTATTACTGATGTTATCGGGCTTGCCGGTTTCGGCTTGCTTACGTCCGGGGTTTACCTGCGTTTTGGTCTGGCCCCGGCACTCATGTTCGCAGGTGGGCTAATGGTGCTGTGCGCCCTGGCTATGGCCAGAGGGGGTAAACGTGCTGCTTGATGCCTTATTCAGAAGTGAATCACTGGAGAACCCATCTACACCAATAACGGGTGATTCGATTGATACCGATGGTTTATTTCGGGCCGATGTTTATGTGAGTCCTGAAACAGCTATGAAGCTGGCTGCGGTATATGCCTGTATTTATGTACTGTCATCAAACCTTGCTCAGATGCCGCTGCACGTCATGCGAAAACACAACGGTAAGGTTGAACCTGCGCGGGACCATCCGGCATTTATCTTGTTCATGACGAGCCAAATACCTGGCAGACTAGCTATAAATGGCGCGAGTTAAAGCAGCGTCACATCCTCGGCTGGGGTAACGGGTACACCTGGGTAAAACGTGATCGTCGAGGTGAAATTACTTCACTGGATTGTTGTATGCCGTGGGAGACAACGCTGATTAATACCGGCGGGCGATATACCTACGGGGTATACAACGAAGAAGGTGCGTTCGCCATTAACCCTGATGACATGGTTCACATCCGTGCGCTGGGGAATAACCATAAGATGGGGCTTAGTCCTGTAATGCAGCATGCTGAAACCATCGGCATGGGAATGAGCGGGCAGAAATACACTGAGAGCTTTTTCAGTGGGAATGCCAGACCTGCAGGGATTGTTTCAGTGAAAACACCGCTCCAAAAAGAAAGTTGGGGCTGGCTTAAAGAGCAGTGGCAAAAGGCGGCGCAGGCTTTACGCAGCCAGGAAAATAAAACCATGCTGCTTCCTGCTGACCTGGATTATAAGGCGCTGACAGTTTCCCCTATCGATGCCCAGATAATCGATATGTCAAAGCTCAACCGGTCGATGATTGCCGGAATTTTTAACGTGCCGGCACATATGATTAACGACCTGGAGAAAGCTACCTTCAGCAATATTACTCAGCAGGCCATTCAGTTCGTCCGTTACTCCATGATGCCCTGGGTAACTAACTGGGAGCAGGAGCTCAACCGACGCCTGTTTACACGTGCCGAGCTGGCTGCCGGGTATTACGTCAGGTTTAACCTCACGGGGCTTTTACGCGGTACCCCGCAGGAACGCGCACAGTTCTATCATTTCGCCATTACCGACGGCTGGATGAGCCGCAACGAAGCCCGCGCTTTCGAAGATATGAACCCGGTAGAAGGCCTGGATGAAATGCTTGTTAGCGTCAATGCCACGAATCCGGCAGACAATTTCAAAACCACCAAAACCGAAGAGGATAAAACCGATGAGTGATCGCGAGACTCGCTGTTACAGCGGTGAGGTCCGTGCCGAACAGCAGGGGGAACAACCCACGCGCATTATCGGTTACGGATCGGTGTTTAATAGCCGCTCAGAACCCCTCTGGGGATTCCGCGAAATTATCAAACCAGGCGCTTTTGATGACGTACTTGGCGACGATATCAGGGGGTTATTTAACCATGATCCGAACTTTATTCTCGGTCGCAGCGCTTCCGGCACGTTGAGTGTTAGCGTCGATGATAAAGGTCTCCGCTACGATATCTCGGCACCTGATACCCAGACCATTCGCGATCTGGTGCTGGCGCCGATGATACGAGGTGATATCAATCAGTCATCGTTTGCATTCCGTATCGCCCATGATGGGGAACACTGGTACCAGGATGACGAAGGGATCGTCATTCGCGAAATAAACCGTTTTTCACGCCTATTTGATGTCAGTCCGGTGACCTATCCGGCATATCAGGAGGCTGATTCAGGAATTCGATCCATGAAAGCCTGGCAGGAAGCGCGCAACAGCGGCGCGCTGGCGCAAGCCATTAATCAACGAATGGCGCGTGAGCGCCTGCTGACTCTTCTTAACGCGTAAGGAAAAAACATGAAATTGCACGAACTGAAGCAAAAACGTAACACCATCGCCACTGACATGCGTGCTCTGCACGAAAAGATTGGTGATGCCACCTGGACCGATGAGCAGCGCACACAGTGGAATGCTGCGAAATCTGAACTGGATAGTCTGGATGAACGGATCAAGCGTGAAGAGGAATTACGCCGCCAGGACCAGACCTATATTGATAGCCATGAAGAAGAACAGCGCCAACATCTGGGGAATGATCCGGCTAACCCGGTAGTAAAATCCGATGAGCGCCGAGCCGCCGCCTTCGATAAGTTTTTGCGTCATGGCTTTGGTGAACTTTCTTCTGAAGAACGCCAGGCGATTAAAGAACTGCGCGCCCAGGGTACCACGCCTGATGCGAAGGGCGGTTACACCGTGCCAACCCAGATGCTGAATAAAATTGTGGACTCGATGAAGGCCTACGGTGGTATCGCCAGCGTGGCCCAAATCCTCAACACATCCAATGGACAGGACATAACCTGGTCTACGTCCGACGGCACTGCGGAAGAGGGGGAACTGCTGGGCGAAAACACGGAAACAACCGAAGAAGACGTGACGTTTGGCACGGCAATTCTGGGTGCCAAAAAGTTGTCATCCAAAATCATCAAGGTTTCAAACGAGTTGCTGCAGGACAGCGGTGTTGATATTGAAGCCTATCTGGCGTCGCGCATCGGTCAGCGTATTGGACGCGGTGAAGCAAAATATCTGGTGCAGGGTAGCGGGGCTGGAACGCCAGTACAGCCAAAAGGCCTGGTGGCTTCAGTTACCGGGACGGTGAATACGGCCGCAGCCGCGACGTTCACCTGGCAGGAAATGAACAAGCTTAAACACGCGATCGACCCGGCTTATCGCGGTGGGCCTAAGTTCCGATGGGCGTTTAATGATTCGACGCTTCAGGTGATCGAGGAGATGGTGGATGGGCAGAATCGCCCGCTGTGGCTTCCGGATGTGGCAGGAGGCACCCCGGCCACCATTCTGAATATTCCGTATGTGATCGACCAGGCGATTGACAGTATTGCCGTGGGTAAAAAATTCGCGTTCCTCGGCGACTTCGATCGCTTTATCGTGCGACGTATTACCTACATGACCCTTAAGCGCCTGGTCGAACGTTATGCTGAGTACGATCAGACCGCCTTCCTGGCGTTCCATCGCTTCGATTGTGTGCTGGAAGATGTGGCAGCCATCAAAGCCCTGGTGGGTAAACCTGCATAACAGCATTACCGCCGTTTAAAACTCACTGCCGCGAAAGCGGTTTTTTTATGCCCGTCTAACGGCGGGCATGGAGATATCTATGCTCCTGACACTGGAAGAAATTAAGCACCAGCTGCGGCTTGAGGAAGATTACAACGAAGAGGATGAACACCTGACGATGTTAGGAAAAGCTGCACAGGCCAGAACAGTGAGTTTTCTTAATCGCACTCTTTATTCAGAGAGTGCAGGCGTTCCAGACACTGATCCTAACGGGATGATTATGACAGATGACATCAGGTTGGGGATGTTGTTACTGGTCACTCACTTTTACGAAAATCGTTCATCTGTATCAGAAGTTGAAAAAGCTGAGATGCCTCAGTCATTCACCTGGCTCGTTGGCCCTTATAGGTTCATTCCGTTATGAAACTTCGTCAGGCGCAAACCAGCGCGACATACCTGCTTCCCGATCCGGGAGAGCTTGATAAACGGGTGCTTATCAGAAAACGGGTTGATGTACCTGCATCTGATTTCGGTACCGAGCCTGAATACCCGGTTTCATTTCCTGTCTGGGCAAAGGTGGTTCAGACCAGCGCTACGACATATCAGGAAACAGCTCAGACTGACAACGTTATTACACATTACATCACCATCCGCTGGCGAAGCGGAATCACCTCAGATTTCGAGGTGGTGCAGGGCGATCAGGTGTTTCGTGTTAAGCGGGCGCGTGACCTGAACAGTAAACGCCGGTTCCTGCTTCTTGAATGCACCGAGCTTGGCGTTGAGTCAGTGACAGCCGGAGGGAACAGTAATGGCAACTCCCTTTTTTCACGTTGATTTTGAACAGCCTAATGAAATGCGCTTTAACCGGGCGCGCGTTCGTCGGGCGTTTATTCATATTGGTCAGCGGCACATGCGCGATGCCCGCCGTCTGGTGATGCGCCGGGGACGATCTGAACCGGGTGAAAACCCAGGTTACCAGAGCGGCCGCCTGGCAAAATCCATCGGTTTTATGGTCCCCAGGGCAAGTAAAAACCGCCCCGGTTTTATGACCCGCATTGCACCGAACCAGCGCAACGGACAGGGAAACAGGTTAATCACTGGCGACTTCTACCCGGCATTTCTTTTTTACGGTGTTCGTGGTGGCGCTAAACGTCGCCGTAGCCATCATCGTGGAGCTTCCGGCGGCAGCGGCTGGCGCCTGGCTCCACGTAACAACTTCATGGTAGAGACGCTGAAAAGAAACAGCCCGTGGACGCGCTATTACCTGGCGCGCGAGCTACGCCTCTCACTTAAACCGGAGAAACGTCGCTGATGAAACTCACACCTGTTATTGCTGCACTTCGTGCCCGATGTCCTGTTTTCGAAAATCGTGTTGCGGGTGCGGCGCAGTTTAAGGACCTGCCTGAAGTCGGCAAGATGAAACTCCCGTCAGCTTACGTTGTTCCTGGTGATGATTCGCCTGGTGAGCAGAAAAGTCAGACGGATTACTGGCAGACCCTGAGGGAAGGTTTTTCCGTTATCGTTTTTGTCAGCAACGGACGGGACGAACGTGGACAGTTTGCGTCATTCGATGTGGTGCACGAAATCCGTCAGATGCTTTTTAAAGCATTACTGGGGTGGAATCTGGAAGAGGGCGGAAACCCCATTGTCTATGACGGAGGCACGCTTCTTGATGTTAACCGTCACGAGCTGAGCTATCAGTTCGACTTTGTTGTTGAGACGGAAATCAACGAAGAAGACACCCGTCAGTACGACGAGCTCGGCGACCTGGACGAGTTTAAAACCCTCTCCATCGATGTCGACTTTATCGATCCCGGAAACGGATCAGACGGCAATATCGAACACCACACGGAATTCACTCTCCCTACCTGAGGATAAACATGTTTGTGAAACCCATAAATGGGCGGTCAGTTCATGACCCTGCCCGAGGCGATCTTTTGCCTGCTGAAGGGCGAAACGTTGATGAAAGCCAGTACTGGTACCGTCGGGAGCTCGACGGAGATATCAAAATTGTTCAGCCATCGAAAGACGCTGAAACGGATAAAAAGGTGAGCGCTAAATGACAGTCTCCATGAACAACATTCCGTCTGATCTCCGGGTTCCGCTGTTCTATGCCGAAATGGACAATAGCGCAGCGAATACCGCGCAGACCAGCGCGCCATCACTGCTTATCGGTCATGTAAACGCAGGGGCAGCTATTGCCACGAATCAGCTGGTTTTCATGCCGTCGAAAGACTACGCCATCCAGCAGTGTGGTGCCGGCAGCCAGCTGTCACGTATGGTTGAAGCCTACCGGCTCACCGACCCGTTTGGTGAGCTCTGGGTGGTTGCTGTACCTGATACTGGAACAGCCGCCACCTTTACCCTGACGGTGACAGGAGCGGCCACGGGTTCTGGTGTGGTCAGTCTGTACATCGGCCGCCGTCGCATTCAGGCTAATGTCACTACCGGCGATGATGTCACGGCTATTGCATCAGCAATCGCTGCTGCCATCACTGCTGACGGACAGACAGCGTTTACCGCCTCTGCCAATAACGGTGTCGTAACGCTTACCGCCCGTCATAAAGGCACCTGGGCAAACGACATTCCGATCACGCTTAACTACTACGGTTTTAGCGGAGGGGAAGTGCTACCTGCGGGGGTACTTATTGCCGTGGGCTCGGGAGTGACAGGTGCTGGTGCCCCTGTACTGACCGGGGCAATTGCCGCAATGGGTGACGAGCCGTTCGACTATATCGGGCATCCGTTCAACGATACCGCATCAATGAACGCCTTTACACTCGAGATGAACGATACCAGCGGTCGCTGGAGCTGGTTGCGCCAGATTTACGGCCACGTGTATACGGCAAAAATCGCCGCTGTAAGTGACCTGATCACCGTCGGCGATATGTTCAACGATCCGCATGTGACGCTTGCAGGTTATGAAAAAACAGTTCAGTCCTGTCCAGATGAACTGGCGGCAAGCCGAACTGCCCGCGCTGCGGTATTCCTGCGTATCGATCCTGCCCGCCCGACGCAAACGGGAGAGCTGACAGGGATGTTACCGCCCCCAACGGGCAAGCGTTTCATCCGTACTGAGCAGCAATCGTTACTGACTCACGGTATCGCTACTGCATATGCAGAAGGCGGTGTGCTTCGTATTCAGCGCGATATCACCACCTACAAAAAGAACGCTTACGGCGTGGCGGATAACAGCTATCTGGACAGCGAAACGCTACATACCAGCGCGTATGTGCTCCGTCGCCTGAAGTCCGTTATTACCAGCAAGTATGGCCGTCATAAACTGGCGAATGATGGTACACGATTCGGCCCCGGGCAGGCGATTGTCACCCCTGCGGTCATTAAGGGTGAGTTGCTGGCAACGTATCGCCAGATGGAGCGTGAAGGGATCGTAGAAAACTATGACTTGTTTAAAGCGCACCTGATTGTTGAGCGCGATGCGAATGACCCGACCCGCATCAACGTACTTTATCCACCTGATTACGTTAACCAGTTGCGTGTCTTCGCGCTGCTTAATCAGTTCCGTCTTCAGTATCAAGAGGAGTCCGCGTAATGGCACGCATTGCAGGTACCTGTTATTTCAAAATTGACGGTCAGCAGTTATCGCTGACCGGCGGCATTGAGGTGCCAATGAACAAGACGGTCAATGACGACATCATTGGCATGGCCGGGGACGTAGACAGAAAGGAAACTCATCGCGCCCCTTACGTTAAGGGCACCTTTAAAGTGCCGAAAGACTTCCCGGTCAGCAAGGTGACGACGTCAGACCAGATGACCATTACTGCCGAACTGGCGAACGGTCAGGTTTATGTTCTGTCGTCCGCGTGGCTGCATGGTGAAGCCAACCATAACGCTGAAGAAGGTACAGCGGATCTTGAATTCCACGGTGAAGAGGGAGATTACCAGTAATGAAAGAACTTGAGCTGAGCAACCCAGTCAATGCACATGGTGAAACAATCAGCGTCCTGGAGTTCAACGAGCCTACGGGGAAAGACGTTCGTGAACTGGGTTATCCCTATCAGATGAACCAGGACGAGTCGATCAAACTTCAGGCGCACATTATTGCTAAATACATCGTCAGGCTGGCAAATGTCCCCCTGAGCACCGTTGATCAAATGTCTCCAGGGGACCTGAACTCGGCAGGCTGGCTTATTGCTGGTTTTTTCCTCCAGGGCTGACGGCGGAGTATCTCACCGACCGCTTTTTTGACTGCGCCAGCTACTGGCGCATTAACCCTTTTGAACTGCTGAATATGCCTGTCAGTGAGCTTCCGTTACTGGTCAGCCAGGCAAACAGAATAGAACAGGAGAAACGTCGCAATGGCTGAGTTTGAATTGAAAGCGCTGATCACCGGCGTGGATAAGCTTTCTCCTGCGCTTTCACGAATGCAGAAAAACATTCGTGGTTTTAAACGTCAGGCCGAAGAGGCATCGAAGGGCGGAATTGCTCTTGCTGGTGGCCTTGCAGCAGGGCTGACTGTTTCACTCAAGGCTTTCGCCGATCAGGAAAATGCGGCAACGGGTCTGAAAGTGGCGATGATGCAGGCCAATGGTGAGGTCGGTAACAGTTTCGAAAAAATCAATAAACTTGCCGTGGGGCTCGGTAATCAGCTGCCGGGTACCACGGCTGATTTTCAGAACATGATGCAAATGCTGGTTCGCCAGGGTATTCCGGCAGAAAACATTCTGGGCGGGGTGGGGAAAGCGACAGCGTACCTTGCCGTTCAGCTGAAAAAGACACCTGAAGCTGCGGCTGAATTTGCCGCGAAAATGCAGGACGCCACCGGCACCGCTTCAGATGACATGATGGGGTTATTCGACACCATCCAGAAGGCATTTTATCTTGGGGTGGATGATACCAACATGCTGTCTTTCTTCACCAAGACCAGTTCTGTTCTGAAGATGGTAAACAAAGATGGGCTAAAAGCGGCTCAGGGTCTTGCGCCTATAAGCGTGATGATGGATCAGATGGGCATGCAGGGTGAGTCAGCAGGTAACGCCCTTCGTAAAGTCATTCAGTCAGGCCTGGATGTTAAGAAAGTCAACAGCGTGAATAAAGTGCTTGAGCGTCAAAAACTCGGTGTGAGTCTTGATTTCACCGACGGTAAAGGAAGCTTTGGCGGTATTGATAAAATGTTCGCGCAACTGGCGAAGCTCAGGAAGTTGACTGATGTGAAACGAACCGGGGTGTTAAAAGCGTTGTTTGGTGACGATGCGGAGACGCTCCAGGTTGTTAACGCCCTTATCGACAAGGGTAAAGACGGCTATGACCAGGTTCAGCAGAAAATGAACCAGCAGGCCAGCCTGAATAAACGTGTTGAAGCGCAGCTTGGAACCCTTGCTAACCTCTGGGAGGCGATGACCGGCACCGCTACTAATGGTCTGGCCGCCATCGGAAGTGCTTTCTCAGGTGATACAAAAAATCTGACGATCTGGCTTGGCGATTTGGGCGAAAAGTTCACTACCTTCGCCGACCAGAACCCGAGGGTGATTCGCAGCGTAGCAGGTCTTGTTGCCGGTCTTGCCACTCTTAAGCTGGGAATTATGGGCGTCGGGCAGGCTATAACGATTGCCAGCAGGCTGGCATTGATGACCCCGCTTGGCATGATCCTGACAGGAATTGCGCTGGCCGCAGGGCTAATTATCTCTAACTGGGACGCTATTGGTCCTTATTTTAAAAAAATGTGGGAGACGATCGGCCCTTACTTCGAAATGGGATGGGAGCTGATTAAAACTGCATTCTCATGGACGCCCTTAGGGATGGTAATTAACAACTGGGGGCCGGTGGTGAAATGGTTCCAGGATATGTGGGAGAAGTTGAAGCCCATTATTGAATGGTTTTCTGATGGGGCAAGCGATACGGTCGCTGCAGCTAACGCTGCGCAGTGGGGGGCGGGTGGTTATGGGGCTTATGGCTCCGGCGTGGCTAGCCCTGGTTTTAACCCGTACCAGATTAAGCAAGGCGCGGCGTCTCAACCTCAGGGCACAGTGACAGTGCAATTTGAGAATGCACCACCAGGCATGAAGGTAACTGATACGCGCGCTTCCGGTATCGATGTAAACCATGATGTGGGTTATACGCGGATCGGAAGAACAGGAATGAGTGGTTAATAACCTGCTACGGCAGGTTTTTTTATGTCCGGAGTAGATATGACGTGGAAAAACAGGCTGCAGGAAGCGTCCTTTAGGGGCGTTCCATTCAAGTTTGAAGGCGAAGGGGCTCCGGTAGGGCGTCGTGTTGAAACCCACGAATACCCCAATCGTGACAAGCCCTACACGGAAGACCTGGGCAAAGTCACTTTCCGCGCGAACATTACCGCTTATGTTGTGGGCGATGATTGCTGGGAACAACGTGACAGGCTTATTGAAGCGCTGAACAAACCGGGGCCAGGGACTCTGATACACCCCACTTATGGGGAATTGAGCGTCTGCGTGGATGGTGAGATTAAAGTCAGCTCGACATCCGGCGAAGGGAGAATGGTTCGTTTTGATCTCCAGTTCGTTGAAGCCGGTGAGCTCTCTTACCCGACATCCGGCGCTGCAACGGCTAATACGCTGGTATCTTCCTGTTCGGCGCTGGACGACTGTATCAGCGATAATTTCGGAAAATTTGGTATGGAAGGCATGCCTGATTTTGTGCAGAACGGCGTGGTTGAAGATGCGACGGGCATGCTTGGGTACGTTTCTGAAAAAATGGCGCTGGTAGATGCCGGAATATCTTCTGCAGCACGATTATTGCAGGGTGATATTTCCGTGTTACTCCCGCCTCCATCATCAGGTAAGGGTTTCATTGAACAGTTGCAGTCAATGTGGCGTTCAGGAAACCGGCTGGCAGGAAATGCCAGCGATTTATACACCATGATCAAAAACTTCTCCGGTATTTCGCTGGGCGGCGATCTTTCTCCTCGTGGTGTCTGGAAGACGGACAGTAAAACGACGCAGAACCGAAAGGAACAGGGTAACTATGTTGCCAGTGCTATTCGCACAACAGCCATAAGTGAAGCGGTTTACACGATCACGTCGCTTCCGGCATCAATACACCAGAGTAATGAGCAGAGCGGGCAGAGCGCTGGCTGGCCTTCGGTGACTCACCCCGCGCTGAACAATGCTCCGAATGAAACGATATCTGTGGATGTTTCGACCTGGGACGAGCTCGTTGATATTCGCGACACCCTGAATACTGCCATTGATAAAGAAATGGCCAGAGCCACAGATGACCGTCTTTTTCTGGCGCTGCGTCGTGTGAAGTCTGACCTCAACAGTGACATCAAAAAACGTCTGTCGCAGACAGAAAAAACGGTTGAACGCACTCCGCCTGAGGTTTTGCCAGCGCTGGTACTGGCGGCAACCTGGTTTGATAACGCCGCACGGGAGTCTGACATTGTCAGGCGCAACGCGGTCACACATCCCGGCTTTGTGCCGGTTTCACCCCTGAGGGTTCCGGTGCGATGAACGATGACGTAACGCTGAGAGTGAACGGACGCGAATGGGGGGGATGGACTTCTGTAAGAATTGGGGCTGGCATCGAACGGCTGGCGCGTGATTATAGCGTAGAGATTACCCGCGAGTGGCCTGGGGGCGATGGTGTGACATCGCTGCAACTACGGGTGAAAAATGGTGATCGTGTAGAGGTTTTGATCGGTGACGATCTCGTAATAACTGGCTGGGTGGAGGCAACACCCGTTCGCTACGATGCACGCTCAATCAGTACCGGAATCAGTGGCCGCAGCATTACAGCAGACCTCATAGACTGTGCTGCCGATCCTACCCAATTTAACGGTCTTTCCCTGATACAGGTTGCCGCCTCGCTCGCAAAGCCATTTAACATTGATGTGGTGAACGCTGGAGCCCCTTCTTCTGTCATCCCCGGTGTACAGCCCGATCACGGTGAAACGGTTATTGAAGTGCTTAATAAAATGCTCGGACAGCAGCAGGCGCTGGCCTATGACGATCCCAAAGGGCGTCTTGTTATTGGTGGCATAGGCTCTAAGCGCGCCCATACCGCGCTGGTGCTGGGGAAAAACATTCTTTCCTGTGATACCGAAAAGAGCATCCGGGAGCGTTTTTCCACGTATCAGGTCTCCGGCCAGCGAGCAGGTAACGATAATGACTTTGGTGCTGCGACCACCACTGCACTTCGAGCTAAAACCAGCGATGCAGGCATAGGGCGCTATCGTCCAATGGCCGTTCAGCAGACGGGGCAGGCCACCGGCGCGAGCTGTATAGCCCGCGCTGAGTTTGAAGCCAGGCAGCGCGCAGCGCGTACTGATGAAACCACCTACGTGGTCTGGGGCTGGAGGCAGGGAGACGGAACCCTGTGGCAGCCAAATCAGCGCGTCATTGTTTTCGACCCTGTTTGCGGCTTCAACAACAGCGAACTCCTCATCTCTGAAGTGACATTCACTAAAGATAACAACGGCACATTGACTGAGCTGCGTGTCGGTCCTCCTGATGCCTATCTGCCCGAACCGGAGGACAAGCAAACGAAGGGTATAAAAAAACGCAAAGTGAAAGAGGAGCCGTTCTGATGGGAGCTATACAAAGCCTTCAGCGTCAGGTTCTGAGCCTGATCGGGCGTGCGGTGGTGAAGAGTATCAACGCCGCCAGCAAATGCCAGACGGTCGATGTCGAATTACTGGCAGGCCAGGGAAAGGCAGGCATTGAACATCTTGAGCCCTATGGTTTTACATCCCGAGCTAAATCCGGCGCAGAGGCCGTTGTGCTCTTTCCGGATGGCGATCGATCCCATGCTGTAGTGGTGAGTATCTCCGATCGCCGGTACCGAATTAAAGGACTGAAAACCGGAGAGGTCGCTTTCTACGATGACCAGGGCCAGACAGTCACCCTCACACGAAATGGCATCGTGATCGATGGTGGTGGAAAAGTCATCACCTTCAAAAATGCCCCTAAAGCCCGTTTTGAAATGGATATCGAATCGACAGGACAGATTAAGGACTTATGTGATTCTTCTGGTCTGACAATGGCCGCAATGCGCGTGACCTATAACGGGCACAAACATGAGGAGAACGGAAATACCACTGACACACCTGATACGGAAATGGAGGGGTAATGGAGCTCTGGTTAACAGTAAACGGAAAAACCGTCAGTGCCAGCTCTCAGCTCGATCCGCTCACCCGCGCAGTGGTGATTTCTTTATTCACTCACCGGCGCGCCGATCCTGATGACAATGTTGATGTACCTATGGGGTGGTGGGGGGATACCTGGCCTGTTGTTGCGAACGATCGATATGGTTCAAAACTCTGGTTACTGCAGCGCAGCAAACTGACGAATGCACTCATGAATACTGTTCGTAACTATCTGCGTGATGCTCTCCAGTGGATGCAGGAGGATGGCGTGGTGACGCGTATCGACATTGATATCCAGCGAACGGGTATTAACGAACTGGGAAACAAGATTGTTCTCTGGCGCCGGGATGGGCCTGTAACTATTTCCTTTAACGACCTGTGGAGCGTAATCACCAATGGCGGACAGTGAATTTCAGCGGCCAACGCTGGCTGAAAATATCAGCATGATCCGTACAGACCTTTTTGCCCGTCTCGACATCAATGATGAGCTTCGTCGTATGGATGAAGATGTCAGGGCTAAGGTTTATGCGGGGGCTCTGCATACGGTCTACGGCTATATCGATTACCTGGCAATGAATATGCTGCCTGACCTTTGCGACGAATCATGGCTTTACCGTCACGCAGCAATGAAACGCTGCCCCCGAAAAGATGCCGTGGCCGCGTCGGGTTTT
>SKER01001912.1_pt1 | contig 15282 bp, 11 predicted proteins | sample 4826961 | NCBI WGS metagenome assembly SKER01 (sample SAMN11008804, study PRJNA524170) | human gut metagenome | biome: Human fecal sample; material: Feces; isolation source: fecal sample from pouch patient p47 | host: Homo sapiens | place: Israel: Tel-Aviv | collected 2016-11-16 | reverse complement strand
ACGAGTACATCCACTGGTACAACCACGAGCGCATCAAACAGTCGCTGGGCTGGATGAGTCCGGTACAATATCGTCAAAGCCAAGGAATGGCTGCATGACTATCTCCAAGAAAACGTCCGCAGCCCCTAACGCCCGGTTTGTTGCGCATTTTGGTTGAGGCTTGAGTTGAGAGACATGGTCCGTCGTCCGGGTACGATTTCAGTCGCCAAACCAAATCAACCTATTTAGGAAGGCGACGGAACCATGCCGAATCAGATTCTACAGGTCGACGAGAACATGCTCGAGACGAAGCTGGACCGGTTGGTGTCGGAGAAGGTCGAACAGCTGTTGAACGCGATGCTGGACGCGGAGGCCGACGAGATCACGGGCGCGTGCAGGCGTTCGTATACGCTGGAATGCAAGACGAATGCGGCCAGACGCGCGCTCGAGGGCGAGCCCCTCGCCCGCGTGGCGCGCGACGCGGGTTGCACGCCGACGAGCGTGTACCAGTGGATGCGCCGCTACCGGAGCGAGGGGATACTGGGACTGATGGACAGGAGAAACGCGCCGATGCCGGCCGAACCGATGCCCGCGGCCGGCGATGACGTGGAGGAGCTGCGCCGGCAGGTGGAGGTCCTGCGGCTGGAGAACGCGGTGATGCGGGAGACGATCGATGTTTTAAAAGCCGACGACCCGCGCCTCGACCCGTCCATGCTGACGAACAGGGAGAGGACGCGGGTCGTCGACGCGATCAGGGGTGAATTCGGCCTGGCGGCCTGTCTGAAGGCCGTGGGACTGAAACGCAGCACCTACTATTACGAGCGCGGCGCGATCGCCGCGGGCGACAGGTACGCCGTGCTGCGGGCCCGCGTCGCCGGCCTGTTCGAGCAGGGTGGGCGCGCATGGGGATACCGGACCATCCACCGCATGCTGCGCCTTGACGAGTCCGACCCGATCGTCGTCTCGGAGAAGGTCGTCAGGCGGATCATGCGCGAGGGGGCCATGCGGCCCGTGTACCTGTGTGTTTTGTCAAGTTGGAGTAGGCCGTTTCGGCGTTTCTTTTAGTCCATGTGAGCGGCGGGTTTCAGGCCGTTTCGGCGTTGGCCGGTCCTGCTGGTTGTTGGTTATTGCATTGGTTATTGCATGAGGGCGTGGGTCTTGCGCCAGGATTCGCCCTCGAAGCGGATCATCCGTCCGTGGTGGACGGTGCGGTCGATGATCGCGGCGGCCATGTTGGGGTCGCCGAAGATCCTGCCCCATCCGCTGAACTCGATGTTGGTGGTGTAGATGATGCTCTGGGTCTCGTACGCGTTGGTGACGACCTGGAACAGGAGCCTGCTGCCGTCCTCGTCGATGGGCACGTAGCCGAGTTCGTCGATGACGAGCAGCGGGGTCCTGCCGATCGCGGCGAGTTCCCGGTCGAGCCGGTTGTCCGATTGGGCCCTGAGGAGCCGCATGACCAGGCCTGCGGCGGTGAAGTAGCGTGCGGGTATGCCCTTGCGGCATGCGTTCCTGCCGAGCGCGATGGCGAGGTGGGTCTTGCCGGTGCCGGGAGGGCCGAACAGGACGAGGTCGTCGTGGCCGGCGATGAAGTCGAGGGTCGTGATCTGCCCGCGCCCGTAGTCGACGGGGAAGCGGATCGGGGTCCAGTCGTAGCCGCCGAGCTCCTTGTCGGCGGGGAATCCGGCGGCCTTGAGCAGGCGTGAGCGTTTGGAGCGTTCCCTGGATTCGATCTCGGCGTTCATCCACGATTCCATGAATTCCATCTGGCTGGGGGTCGCGTCCGCGAGCTGGTCGGCGAGGACCTGGCGGGTCAGAGGCAGCCGTCTGGCCAGGGTCATGATCGTTGCGATTCTTTCGCCGGTGGACGCGCGCCTGCGTTTCATGTCGGGCATGACGACCGGCGGACGGTGGGTTCCCATGGTCAGGCCTCCTTCCTTTCCCATGGCTGTCGGGGTTTCATGAACACGTCGTATCCGGTCAGGTCGGGTACCGACTGCTCGTACGGCTTCTCGCCGGCGGCGATGCGCCGGGCCATGGTGGTCACACTGGCCTCGTCGATCGCGTGCCCCTGTTCGACCAGGTGCTCTCCGGCCCGGACGGCGGCCTCGAAGCCGGACGCGGCGCTGGCCTTGGCGATGACGCAGAACGTGGTCCTGCGTGTCTTGGCGTCCATGCGGTCGATGGCGATCCTGAGTTTGTCGGGGAAATCGTCACGGATGGTGGAATCGGTCCATGCGTGGGTCTTGCGGCTCAACGCGGGCAGGAGCGTGGCGGGGTTGCGCACCGTGGCCGGCGAATCCCCGTACACGCGCGGCAGTCTGGCACAGGTGCGTCCGTCCTGGGTGCGGATCGTCACGTCGAACGCGCGCAGACCCACGTCGAGAGTCCAGCCGCGCCACGAGGGGCCGGCGAGGTAGTAGTTGCCGTCGATCTGCACACGCCCGTCCTTGTCGGCCTTCCTCACCTCCCAACGGATCGCGTCGTACGGCTTGGCGGGAAGCGGCTGCATATCCATCTTCTCACCGGCGAACAGGCCGCCGATCGGCGCGCCCTTGCGGTAATGCGTCTCCTTGGCCATCGCGTCGCAACGCTCCAGCATGTACCGGGTCAGTTGGCCGTGGGACTCTGCGTTGAGCATGGGCACCATGATGTTGCGGCGCAGGAACCCGACCGCGTTCTCCACGCTGCCCTTCTCGTTGCCCGAGTTCGGGTTGCAGAACCTGGTCTCCAGCCGGTAATGCTCCACGAACAGTTCGAACACGTGCACGACGGTGACCTTGTCCCACGCGATCCGATGGCCGGCGCCGGTGGCGTTGTCAAGCACCAGCGTCAGGGGGACCGCGCCTATGTGCTCGAACACCGTGCGCAGCCCCGCGCACACGCATTCGGCGTTCTCCCCGGGCAGGGCCACGCAGTAGCGCATGTTCGAATACGGGAACGTGACGACCAGGCAATGCACGTCGACCCGGTCCCCGCCGACCACGGCCTGCGCCATGCCGAAATCGACCTGCGCCTCGCCCGGATGCCACTTGAGCTCCAGATACCCGTCCGACGGGAGGCGATGCTCCTCGCGCCACCGTTTCACGTACCGCTGCACCGGCGAATACGAGCCCTCGTAGCCCTTCTCCGACACGAGTCTGTCGTACACGCGCTTGGCGGTGTGCCGCTGCTTGCGGGGCATGAACCGGTCCGCCTGCAGCCACCCGTCCACCGTCGCCCTGAACGGATCGAGCTTCGACGGCCGCGATACGGAGCGCTCCGGTCCGGGAGAGCAATCCTCCCTCCCGGCGTACTTCGCGACCGTGTCGCGGGCCACGCCCACCTCTTTCGCGATGCTCCTCCATGACATGCCATGCGCGTCAAGCACCCTGATACGTTGTTGTACGGACACCGGTACCGTCATTCCTTTCCTTTCCCGAGAAAACCGAACGGTTTGACTTTCAACTCGGGAAACTAGTCCAGGCAGGACGGGCCGGTGTTCGTTTCTCACCACACGCTGAAGTGGACCAGAACCTGCCGCTCACATGGAAGACATCCACACGCTCACACGGCCCACTTTCTATTGAACAGACACATACCTGAAGCGGCCGAAGCGGTGGAGCTCCTACGCCGGCGAGATCGGCGAGGCCCCGGCGAACCTCGTGGAGCGGGACTTCCACGCCGACGCGCCGAACATGCTGTGGGTCACGGACGTCACCCAGTTCACCATGGACGGGTACAAGTGCTGGCTTTCCCCGGTGGTCGACTGCTTCGACGGGATGGTGGTCTCCTGGACCTTGTCGCGCTCCCCGAACGCCGACATGGCGAACCGGATGCTCCTTGACGCGGTCGCCACGCTCAGGGACGGGGAACATCCAATCATCCATTCCGATTAAGCCGGGTTTGTTGTTAAGCCGGGGAACGGTTCGGGGTCTTGGTGGCTGGCCGTGTCCCATGTGGTTTCCCGGCTTAACGTTCCGGGTTATGTTCGTCTTGTCCCATTTGATTCGAACGAAGGAGTTTGCCATGGGTGAGACGACGGTTGGCCATGTCGCGGGCGAGGTGGTCCGCGCGCTTTACGGGGCCGGTTATATGGAATCCACCATAGGCCAGTACCGCAAGTCCATCAGGGCGTTGGAACGGTACGCCGGAGGCCCGGATGCGGTGTACACGCGTGGGTTGGGCGCGGGGTTCGCCGCGTCGACCTTCAGTGAGCGGACGGGCGGTTTCAGCAGGCAGCGGTGGTTCGATTACGGCAGGCTGGCGCGTTTGTGCGACTCGTATCTGCGGTCCGGTTCGGTGGACCTGGGCAAGTGGCGCAGGAGCAGGCTTGCGGAGCCGGTGGTTCCGGGTTTGGCCGTGGTCATGGAGCGTTGGGAGGCGTATCTCGCCGGTTCGGGACTGGCTTCGGCGACGGTGGGGCATTACCGTCGGATGGCGGGCTTGTTCCTCACGTGGCTGGAATCTCATGGGGTCGTGTCGTTGGACGGTTCGGATGGCTCGCATGTGCTGGGGTTCCTGGCCGGGCTGCGTTCACGCTGGTCGGAGTCGTCGATGCGGCACGCCGCGTCGGACCTGCGCCCGTTGTTCAGATGGCTCGGGCGGGATGACCTGGCGGACGCGATCGGCCTGGCCGGCATACGCAGGACCCACGCGATCGCGGGAACGTTGCCCGACGACGAGCACCGCCGCTTGCTGGAGGCGTGCGCCTCGCGGTCGGTGCCGTCGAGGGACGCGGCGATCACCCTGCTGTCGCTGACGTGCGGGCTGAGGGCATGCGATGTGATCGGTCTGAGGATCGCCGACGTGGATTGGGATTCCATGAGCATAGGTCTGGTGCAGCGAAAGACGGGCAATCCGTTGACCGTGCCGATGACGGGACCGCTGGCCGCGAGGCTGGCGTCCTGGCTGTTGGACGAAAGGCCCGCCACCGACGACGACCGTGTGTTCGTGCGGTACAAGGCGCCCCATGTCGCGCTTCGGGGTCATTCATCGGTGTACGAGGCGATCAGCCGTGTCATGCGGCACGCCGGGCTCGGACGCCGGGGCGGTTCCAGGCTGTTGCGGCGCAACGCGGCGACGAGGATGCTGGAGGCGGCCACGCCGTTGCCGACGATCAGCGCGGTGCTTGGCCACGCCGACCCCGATTCCACACGCGTCTACATGGCCACGCACCGCGGGGGAATGCTCGCGTGCGTGCTGCCCGTGCCGGAAGGCGGATCGTCATGAGACCCACGGAACACGGATTCGTCGGCCCGCTCGCCGGCGAATTGGAGGAGTACATCCGTTTCAAGGCGTCCATGGGCAGGCATGGCGCCACCCGCGTCCAGGTCCTGCGCTCGTTCGACCGGCATTGCCTCGAACACGGGGCCGTGCGTCTGGAGCGGGGCGTCGTGGAGCGATGGATCGCCCATAGGATCGACGCGAATCCCGGGGGTTGCCGCTCGTGGTTCTCGTACATCAGGGACTTCGGCAGGTGGATGCGACTGGCCCACGATCCCGACGCGTACGTGCTCTCCGACCAGTGGAAGGCCGGATCCCCGCGTCCGACGCCGTACCTGCTGACGGACCGCGAGGCCGCCCTGTTCCTGCGGGCCGCGGGAACGTTGGAGTCTCCGTCGCCGTGGGCGTGGCAGTCTCGCGCGTTCTTCATGCTCATGGCCTGCTGCGGGCTGCGCACCCGAGAGGTCAGGAGACTCGCCGTCGGGCACGTCGACCACAAGGCCCGTTCCATCGACGTGGTCGATTCCAAGGCCGGTCGCAGCCGCAGGCTGCCCGTGGGCGACGAGGTCGCCGCCGAACTGCTGGAATGCGACCAACGGTCCCGCGAACGCTTCGGAGACGACCGTCCCGCGTTCTTCGTCACCTCCACCGGCAATCCGGTCTCCCCGGGCATGCCCGGCGTGGTGTTCCGCCGCGTCTGGACGCGGGCAGGGCTCGAGTGGCCACAAGCCGGCAAACGGCCCAGGCCCTATGATTTCCGGCACCGGTTCGCGTTCGCGAACATCGAGCGGTGGACTCGCGACGGCGTGGACGTGATGGCGATGCTGCCCTATCTGGCGGCCTACATGGGACACGCCGGCATCGACAGCACCCTCTACTACGTGCACGCCAGCCCCGATTTTCATGGACGGATACGCGGACCTCGTCGCCGACGCCGAACGCGTGGTCCCGGAAACGGAGGAACCATGAGCAAGGCAAGGAAAACGGCCGCCAGCTCCGGTGAACCGGACTTCTGGCGAGTCGCGCGCGACTGGCTGCACCACTGGCTGCCCAAGGTGCGGGGCAGCTCGCCGAAGACCGTCGAGGCGTACCGCATCGGCCTGGAATCCTACGTCCGATGGCTCGAAACCACGGAAGGCACGCAGCGCAGCCACATCGGTTTCGGGCATTTCGACCGGGCGCGCCTGGGCCGGTGGGTCGAATGGATGCGGACCGAGCGCGGGTACTCGGACCGCACCATCATGCTGAGGATGACGACGATGCGCGTGTTCCTCGACCACGCGGGCCTCGAACACCCGGCATTGACCGCGCTGGGCAACGACGCGGCCGGCATACGTGTCAAACCACCCGCGCGCAAACCCGTCGACCACCTCGGGGAGGAGCACACCAAAGCGTTGCTGACCGCATGGGGCACCGGCGACGCCAAATCGCGCAGGAACCGCATGCTCCTGATCCTCATGTACGACACCGCCGCCAGGATCGGCGAACTCGCCGCACTGACCATCGCGGACGTGGGTATGGATAAGCCGGCCAGGGTCACGCTCACCGGCAAACGCGGCAAGAGCCGGGTCGTGCCCCTGGGAGAAAGGACACGAACCCACCTGGCCGCCTACCTCGAGGAATTCCATCCCGGACCGTCCATGCGCGACGGCGACAGGCCGTTGTTCCACTCGACGAGGAACGGCGCCATCCAGCCGCTCTCCGTGGACCGGATCGACGAGATCCTCAAAACCGCGGCGGCCAGAGCACGCCGCGGGACGTGCCCGTCCATGCCCGAACGCGTCCACTGCCACCTGATCCGCCGGACCCGCGCCATGGACCTCTACCAACAGGGCGTGCCGCTACCGCTCATCATGCAACTGCTCGGCCACGAAAGCATGAGCACAACCAGCGCGTTCTACGCGTTCGCGACCCTCGACATGATGCGCAAAGCCGTCGATGCGGCCAACCCCGGCCCCGACCCCTCCAAGGAGACATGGCTCAGCGAGCAACGACTCCGACAACTACACACCCTCAAATAACCCGGAACGTTAAGCCGGGAAACCACATGGGACACGGCCAGCCACCAAGACCCCGAACCGTTCCCCGGCTTAACAACAAACCCGGCTTAATCGGAGTTAAACCGATGTCGGTTTAACTCCGACCGCGGCTGCCACTACCGGTGGGACGAATGGATCCGCATCTGCGAGGAGCACGGGCTGATCCGGTCGATGAGCGCCAAGGGATGCAGCCCGGACAACGCGGCCGCCGAGGGGTTCTTCGGCAGGCTCAAGAACGAGTTATTCTACGGGCGGGACTGGAGGGGCGTGGGCTACGAGGAGTTCCGCGAACGCCTGGCCGCCTACCTGACCCACTACAATGAAACCAGGATCAAGAAGTCACTGGACTGGATGAGCCCCGTGCAATACCGCAGAAGTCTTGGACTGGCCGCCTGACCGTCCAAAAAAACATCCGCACCCCCTCCGTGCGATCATGGACGATGCGCTCCGCCTGCGCCATCGCATGATTCCGTACCTCCACACCATGAACTGGCGCGCATCCCGGACAGGCCTTCCCCTGGTGGAGCCCATGTATTGGGGATCGCCCGACATCGACGCCGCATACCACGTTCCCAACGAATACATGTTCGGCACCGAACTGCTGGCCGCGCCCATCACGGAACCGATGGATAAATCCTCCCGACGGGGCAAGGCCGACGTATGGCTGCCGCAGGGCGACTGGTTCGACTTCTTCACCGGGCGCCGGTATAGCGCGTCTTCGCCCAACGGACGGCGCATGACCGTCTGGCGTCCGCTCGACGGAATTCCCGTGTTCGCGAAGGCCGGCGGCATCGTGCCGATGCAGCCCCTGTCCGAGGGGGATTCCATCAACTCCGTCGACAACCCGCAGCATCTGGAGATCATCGTCTTCCCCGGAGCGGACGGCGACTTCACGCTGATGGAGGATTCGGGACATTACTCTCGGCAGATCACCCCGGCGACCACCGCGATCACCTATCGATGGCGCAAGGACGGCGCCACATCCGCACTCACGGTATCGCCAGCCCAGGGAGACGTTCACGCTCTGCCGGCCCGGAGAACATGGGATTTCCTGTTCCGAGGCATTACCGACAGCGACATATCCGTACAGGCCGACGGCGCATCCGTCGATTCGGATCGCCGGTATGATGCCGAAACCCTCACATTGCAGGTAACGGTCGCCGACGTATCCACCCGCAGCGAGATACGTGTCACCATCGGCGACACGACGATGGCCCCCGATCCCCGCATGGAAGACGTCTTCGACATCCTTCGGCATGCCGAAATGCGATATCTGACCAAGGAACAGGCTTATGCCGCCATAGCGGAGAACGGCATCGACGCATTGGCCACGATGGATTCACTCGAGCACGTCAGCGGGCCGGACATGGAAGATTGCTCCGATTCGCATATGCCGAGCGCCGTCCGTCAAGCGCTGACGGAGGTGCTGCTCCGATCCTAGCCCGCATGTCGCCTCTCCCGGAATACGCCACGGGAGAGGCGACAGCAGCCCGTCACAGACCCATGTCCAGGCGAACGCCGGGCCGTCAACACGTCGAGGCACGACGCACCAGATCGTAGGAGGTCACATACGTGCGGAACGGATCCGCCGACCCCTCGATGCGCGCGATCAGCATATCCACGGCATGTCGCGCGTAATCATCCACATGCGGGTCGATCGTCGTCAATCCGGGCATGCAGTACTCGGCATCCGGCACGTTGTCGAACCCAATGACCTGCATATCCTGCGGCACGCGCACGCCGCGCCGCTGCAGCTCATGAATCACCCCGATGGCGAGCGCGTCGTTCAGGCACATGACCGCATCCGGACGCGGCGCATCCGGATCGTCCAACAGCCCCGCCACCGCATCGCGGCCGCCGGACTGCACCCAATCCGCGTTACAGACCAGCCGCCAATCGACCTGCAGGCCACGCTCCTCATGGGCCAACACATAGCCGCGGGTACGCATCGTGCTGGTGGTTTCGGGCCGCGACTCGCGGTCGGCATCCGGGCATGCGTTCTCCGCGGTGCCGCCGATCAACGCGATCCTACGGCATCCCGAATCCAGCAGCGCCCCCACCGCGGTGCGTACGGCCTCCACGTTCGGCATCGTGACCCAATCGGCCAGTCCCTGCGTATCGTAATCGCCCACAATCACCAACGGATACGGCTGGTGCAGTATCGTGCGATCCGTGATCGGCGAGCCCATGAAGAAAATCCAGCCGTCCGCGGCCAGCTTCTTCGTCTCCGGGATCGCCTGCGCCAAGCCGCCGGCGCTGTTGTAGGTATCGGTGATCACCGCGTACCCGCGGGAACGTGCCGCCGCCACGATGCTGTCGGCGAGATAGGGCATGAACGGCTGGCAGAAATCGGTGATGGCCAGTCCGATGAGCTTCGTGCCGCCGGTTTTCATGGCGCGGGCGGACACGTTAACGCGGTATCCGAGGCGTTCGATGGCATCCTGGACACGCTGGCGCGTCTCCGGGCGCATACTGCCGGTGTTGTTCAGCACATTCGACACCGTTTTGATGGAGACGCCCGTCTCGCGCGCCACGTCGGTGATGGTCACCCGTTTCGCCACAGCACCCCTCTCGTCGCACCATCGGGCATGTTCCGCACGGTTCAGGCGGAACGCCCGTCTGATTCCAGCATAACGCGTTTTCCCCGGCCGGTCCGGTCCCTTCCGCCCGGCCCGGGAAGCAAGGGCCGTGCGATCCGTCCTTCTCCGGAACGGACCGCGCGGCCCATCGCGTCACTTGATGTGCAGGGCGGTCCAACTCACCGGCGGCAGGGAGACGCGGACCACGCCGGACTCGGCATCGTACATGGCCGACCCGTTGGCGTGCGGGGTCACACGGTTCTGGTCGTAGAGCGTATTCGCGGCGAACAGATCGTCGTCGTGCAGCGTCTGCGCCTCGACGGATGCCGGCTGCGCGCCGTCCTGCAGCCTGATCTCGAACTCGGCGGTCGCCTCGAGCGAACGGTTCACCGCAAACACGGCGAGCGAGCCGTCGGCGCAGCGCACGGCCACGGCGTTCACGCCGTCGACCTCGCCATAGCGCGGCGTATCCACGGTGCCGGCGGACAGCTTCGGCTCCAGCACGGTGCCGCCCTTGGCCAGGCGCGCGGTCACGGAGAACGGGTGGAACGTGGTCTGGCGCCAGGCCGGGCCGCCCGGCTCCGTCATGATCGGGGCGATGACATTGACCAGCTGCGCCAGGCTGGCGGCGCGCACGCGGTCGGCGTTCTTGAGCAGCGTGATCATCAGATCGCCGAACACCACGGCGTCGGCGGCGGTGTAGATGTCCTCCAGCAGACGCGGGGCCACCGGCCAGTTGCCGATGCCCTCGGGGGTCTTGCTCGGCTCCTCACCCTGGTACCAGACATTCCATTCATCGAACGAGATGTACACGTCGTGCGCGCTCTTCAGATGGGCCTTGGTGGCGTCGATGGTGGCGGCCACGTCCTTGATGAAGCCGTCCATATCCACGCCGGAGGCCAGGAAGCTGGCCATGTCGCGCGTGCCGTCCTCCTTGAAGAACGGCTGGTAGTAGGCGTGGCAGGAGACGAAGTTCACGTTCTCGTAGGTCTTCTCAAGAACGGTCTGCTCCCACTTGCCGAAGGTCGGCATGCCATGGGCGGAGGAGCCGCACACCACCAGTTCCACGTCCGGATCGATCTGGCGCATGCCGGCGGCCACGGAGGCGGCGAGCATGCCGTAGTCCTCGGCGGACTTGTGGCCGAGCTGCCACGGGCCGTCCATCTCGTTGCCCAGGCACCACATGCGGATATCGAACGGCTTGTCGGCGCCGTTGGCGCGGCGACGTTCCGACAGCTCGGTGCCGCCGGGCACGTTCGCGTACTCCAGCAGGTCCAGGGCCTCCTGCAGGCCGCGCGTGCCCAGGTTGACGGCCTCCATCAGCTCGTTGCCGCCGGTGGCCTCAAGCCATTCGGCCATCTCGTGCAGGCCGAATTCGTTGGTTTCGGTGGAATGCCAGGCCAGATCGAGTCGACGGGGACGTTCCTGCTTGGGGCCGATGCCGTCCTCCCAGCGGTAGCCGGACACGAAGTTGCCGCCCGGGTAGCGGATGGTGGTGGCGCCGAGTTCCTTGACCAGGTCGATGACGTCCTTGCGGAAGCCGTGCTCGTCGGCGGTCGGGTGGTCGGGCTCGTAGATGCCGGTGTACACGCAACGGCCAAGGTGCTCGACGAACGAACCGAACAGACGATTGTTGACCGGAGCGACCTCAAAATCGTCATCGACGACGAGACGTGCGGTCAGATGGTCCTGCTGGGGCATGGGATTCCTTTCTACATATCTGCATGCACTCTGCATACGTGACACGTATCCATACAACGATGTACCGCGGAGGCGCGGGCGACCGGGGACATCCGTGTGACAGCCACCAGTGTAGTACAACCTTGTACTGACTGCCGGAAGGCGTGGCGCAGAGACGGCTGAGACCTTTTGGCGCACCACTGCAGCAAAAAAGATCCCAAGAAGTCGAATTACAGTCCCATCCGACGCATAGCCACCGTGAACATACGGCAAAAGGCATCAACCACGTCACCCGTCCACCCGCTACATTCACAAGCAGTACCGCCCACTCTGCATCATTCGCATATGCAAAGGCCGCGAACCGTACGATGACGGTGCGCGGCCCCCTGACATGCCATTAGGCCACCCGGCTCGCACCGGCTGTTCGGCCTGCCGGCTCAGCCCTCGCGCTTGGGCGCCTGGCTGGCCACGCGGGTCAGGCGCGGCGGGCGGCGCGTGGACACGAACAGTGGCTGCACCTCGACCAGCGGGTTGTACGGCGCCAGGCCGAACCACTTGACCGGGGAACCGGCCACGCGGCGGATCGCGTACTTGATCTGCAGCGAGAGGGCGCCACGGCCGGAGACCTTCGACTCGGGCATCAGCGCCTTGTGGATCACCACGTAGCGGATGGTGCCGATGCCGGGATCGGCGTCAAGCTTCGGGTAGATCGACTGCTGGTTCGGCAGCTCGCCGGTCTTCTCCAGATCGTGCATGATCTGATGCAGGTAGGCCGGGATGGACTGCGAGACCTTGAAGCCGAGGCGGATGCGCACACGGAACAGGTAGTCGGTACCGAAGCTCTCGACCGAATACTCACGGGTGAACGGCTCGTCGGTGGTCTCGACGGCCACCGCCCACCATGCGCGGGCGCGCTTGGGGTGGTCGGCGAAGATCGAGAAGAAGATGTCCGTATCGAGACGCTTCAGGTCCGGATCGCTGGTCAGGTAGACGATGTTGTCCGCGAACCGGTGGATGCGGCTATCGCCGTGCAGCTTGTCCAGCGCGGGGAGGAAGTCCTTCGGCATCATGTGCCGACGCTGCGAGCGCTCCAGCTTGGTGCCCTCGTTCCACGTGTACATGATCATGAGGATCGCCAGCGTGAGCAGCAGCGTGAACCAGCCGCCGTGCAGGAACTTGGCCATCGAGGCGGCGAAGAACAGGACCTGGATCGCCAGGAACACGATGGTGAACACAACGGTGCCGAACTTGTTGCTGCGGTGCCACAGGTAGATGCCCAGCAGGATCGTGGTGGTGATCATCGTGATGGTCAGTGCCAAGCCGTAGGCCGCCGAGATATGTTCCGAATCGCGGAACAGCAGCAGCACGACGGCCACATAGCGCACGTTCGGATCCATCATCTGGAAGAACGGGTTGATCCCCTCGGCGTCGGCCAGTTCGGGGTTGTTCTGGTTGCGCAGCATCCACGCGCCCTGGCCGAAGTAGTTGAGCACCAGCGCCACCTTGATGAACGGCCAGGTGAAGTAGATGTTGCCGCGGCCCACGTGGCCCATATCCGAGTACAGCGCCTCGGCGCCGGTGGTCGAAAGGAACACGGTGCCCATCAGCGCCAGACCGGTGGCGTTATTCGGACTGAACAGGAACTTGATGCCGTAGTACGGGTTGAGTGCGGCGAGCACGGACCAGTCGTTGCCGATGGCTACCACGCCGACGATCGCCAGGAACGCGAACCAGACCATCACCACCGAGCCGAAGACCTTGCCGATCGATTCGGTGCCGCGCGACTGCACGGCGAACAGGATCACGATGATCACCGCGGTGATCATCATCGTCAGATCCTTGTTCTCGGTGAACAGATGCTCCAACGCCGGCAGCGTCTTCAGGCCTTCGACGGCGGACGAGATCGACACGGCCGGCGTCAGCACCGAGTCCGCCAGGAAGGCCGCGCCGCCGAGCATGGCCGGTATGACGAGCCATGCGCCGTATTTGCGAATCAACGAGTACAGAGCAAAGATGATTCTGCAGAAACGGACATCCAAACATCCCAATTCACATCACACATGACCGATTCTCCAGAATCGGACACACAGAACACATTTTTCGGAACTCAGACGTCCGATTCGGCAGAATCGGACACATGTGCACAAGTCGGATGATGAGCACGACTATCGACGGGCGTTCGCCGGTTGTGGACGCCGCTGAAATCGATGCGATCCACACCGGGCACACGCATGAAGACGCACAGTATCAACGCGTGGTATCGCCTGGCACCAGTGTCATGGGAATAAGCACGTTCGGCTCGAACGGCTTGGGGATGTTCTTGCGTGAAGCGTTAGCCGCGGCCACTTCCTCATTGGCAATCGCCTGCACGATATGGTCGGCCGCCGACTGTGCGATCGCCGAGAAATCCTGCGCGACCGCGGTCAGCTTCATGCCGGCCAAATCAGTCAAATACGTACCATCGTAGGCAACGATCTGCAGCTCGTCAGGAATGGAAATTCCACGGCCCAACGCTTCGCGCACGCAGAACGATGCACCAATATCGGAACTGACCACGGCATCGACGCCGTCGGTCGTCACCTTGTCGAGCGCATTGCTGACCGCACGATGATAGCCGGCAAAATCCATCACTTCGCCAGCTTCAACATACTCGTATTTCACGCCTGCGGAGGTCAATTCCTGTTCCAACGTGAGGTAGTAGCGCACCGTCGGGAACGTGGTCTTTCCCAAATCGAACGGTCCTTCCTCGACTTCTCCGCGCGCAGCCAAATCGAAGAATTGATCTCGCGGACCGCCAATCATCACCACATGTTTGGCACCATTGCGGATCAGCATCTGCGCAATCAATCGCCCACCCTGCTCGTGGTCGGATCCGATTGACGAAATACCGTCTCCAAGCACACGGTCGAACGCGACGATCGGGCGATGAATCGACGTCCAATAATCGCCGGGATGCGAAGTGTGCGCACACATGACGATGCCGTCCATCATGTGCCGACGCAACATGTCGACATACTGGATTTCGCCGTCCGCCTCATCTGCGGTAGAGCACAGCATAGTGCGTAATCCTTGCGCGGCGAGTGCATGCTGCAGATGTGCGGTAAACGTCGCAAAGAACGGGTGGCGGATGGTGGGCACGATGACGCCGACCAGATTCGTGCAATCATGATACAGATTGCGGGCAAGCTCGTTCGGCACATAATTGAGGGCTTGCATGGCTTTGCGCACACGTTCGCGCATGTCATCAGACACGTACCCGTTGCCGTTCACCACCAGCGAGACGGTGCTCAGAGACACCCCGGCCTTCTTCGCCACATCGCGCATGCCGACCATGATCGCACCTTCCCCGTCATCACTGTTCTATCGTTGTATGCTCACGTGCTTACCACGAAATATTACATTCATTTACATTCTCTCGAACCTGTTCGACAGTCCGGCAACGAAATACAGCTTCTTAGTGTCGACTCCCGCGGAGGCGAAGGCCTTCAGCAGCGGCTTGGTCTGGTCGAATGCAATCACCAGCGTTGCATCCGGACTGGCGGCCTTGATGGCGGTTGCGCTCAGATTTCTTTCACGTTACTCAGCGACCGTCCGTGTAACGTGAAAATTACGCCGGATTGGCAAGCAGCGCAATGCCGAAACCGGCGGCCACACAAATGAGAGGCACCGCGACGGTTGCTATTCCATAGCCCAGAGCCAGCGTAAAACGACGCTGGCGAATCAATGAAACCACTTCGTTGAGCGCCGTGGAGAATGTTGAGAAACCACCGAGAAATCCGACAACGAACATCATGACCGTG
>SKER01001896.1_pt1 | contig 15384 bp, 14 predicted proteins | sample 4826961 | NCBI WGS metagenome assembly SKER01 (sample SAMN11008804, study PRJNA524170) | human gut metagenome | biome: Human fecal sample; material: Feces; isolation source: fecal sample from pouch patient p47 | host: Homo sapiens | place: Israel: Tel-Aviv | collected 2016-11-16 | reverse complement strand
CTAGACGGTGTTATCTGCGTAATCTTCTGAGCGAGTCAAAACGAAGACGAGATGACATTGGGCAGTTGTGAAACTAACCTAAACACTCTGAGTACTTCTAAGAGTTGTCGATCTTACGTGTAATGTGTTGGGTGGCCCCCAGATTCCTGCGACTTTAGTCGTAGGAGGTTCAAGATTAGCAAGAGGCCTAAAGACCAGTAGCTGCTGCGTTTCTGCTGCTTGCTGTAGTGGATGTTCTTGTAGACCAAGGCAAGCAAGCCAGCAATAAATAATGAAATAATTATCTCAATAGTTGTATAGTAGTCTAGCAGGTTGACAGCAGCATGCTGGTTAAACACCCATAATCTATCTATCATTTTTACATCTATCCAAATCTATAGCTTTTAAGTTATTATTACCTGTACATCTATCATTATAAACCAAGCTGATTGCAGGGCTAAAGAAAATAGCTATTTTGGATAAATCAGAAAAAAAGCAGCTACCCGGTTCGCCCCAGGCAGCTGCTTAAAACTTATGAAAACATTTCGCTTACTATCTCATCATGCAGCTTGTTGATCCGCTGGCTCGTCTTTTGCCAGTTGTACTCGCCATGCTGCTTGTTCCGGTAGGCATAAAGCTGAGCCTCATTGATATACTTCAAGGCCAGGTCCCAGCGCTGGCCCGTTCCCCATCCTCTGGCGTAGCAAAGGGCCAGGCGGTAGTCGATCTCAGCAATCAGGTCTTCGTCGCCTTCCTGCAGGACGCTTTCCGCCATGCTGTAATATTGAAAGGCAATCTCGTCGTTTCTCTTTACAAAATTGCCAAAACGGAAAGCATCCCCCAGCTTATAGAAGGCATTCGGGTTGCCGGCCAAAGATGCTTGAGTAAAGTAGTAAAAAGCCTTCTCCTGGTCGGCTTCACCAACCCGGCCAAATGCATAGATGTAGCCTAAATTGCACATAGCCTGGGAATTGCCGTAGTCAGCTGCCTTTTTATAGCACTGCAGGGCCAATTCATAGTCCCCCTGCCGGTAGGCTTCCGCCCCCCGGTCCAGCCAGGTCGCGCCGATTTTATCCATCTCAACGAATTTATCTTTGTCCAAAAATGCCACTTTATCGCCAACCTTTCTAAAAATTAACTAAGTGCCAGCTTCTTGACCGGATACGCGATCGGCTGGGTAGATGTCTCATAAGCCGGCAGGCCGTGCATAGCCCGGTAGATCGCCCGCTCAATTGAAGACAGACCCGCCGAATCCGCGATGGCCAGCCGCTTGGCATACTTGCGCAGAGCCTTGCTGGTTGAGTGCTTATTCAAATTCTGCACCATGACCGTTACGTCAGCCCGCTTGAGAGCGTGCTTGTAAAAAGATTCCGTATCGGAAAACTTGAAGGCGTCAATCACCTTGCAGCGGCCGTGGTGCTCACCTACCATCTTCTGAATCTCCTGGCTGCGGAGCTCATTGCCGATGACCACCGCCACGCTGCGGCCATGCAGGTCGAAATTCAAGGTCGTTACGCTCTCTCCTTTATCCTTGTCTTCCTTTTCGCTTTTTACCTTCTTTTCAGCCGGCTTTTCCTTCTTTGGGGCTTCTTCTCCCTTAGTCTGGCTGACCCAGCGGACGATCATATTGGTGGGGCTGTTCTTATACCAGGCCAAGTCAACGATGTCGCCTTCATGGACAAAACCTGTCTCGGTTTGCCCAGCATCAATGATCGCCGGCACCTCATAGCGGTCAATGCCCGCGCACTCACTTAAGCTCTCGCCCATGGCGCTGCGGCTGACATACAAGTCGCCGGCAGGATCCCTTTCTACCACCCCATATGACATAGTTGCGATATTAGAAGGCAGGTTTCCGGCTTCCACTATCCGGACTACCCGGGGCGGCTGGCTGCTGGGGTCCAGCTCGACTAAATCGCCGTTTTCCACGTTCAGATTTTTGACGGCCAGCTCATTAATCTCGCTGACCAGGTCCCCCTGCTCGGTGTAAAAACTCCCGCCCTTCAAGGCCCGGGAAAAACGGCAGAGCTGGTTGCCAGCCGAGATCTGATAATGAATGCTGGCGGTTGGTTCTTCATGACGGATGATTTTGACTTGCCTCTTGTCCTCTGTTTCAGCTTCTTCGCCTTCATCATCCAGGTCAACTCTGGCCAGGGTCAAGAGGTTTTCAATCGCGACTGCTCCCAGGCGCAAGGATGTACTGCTGTCGTCCAAAGCATCCAAGATATTCCGCACTTGCTCACGATAGTCTAAATAGTATTCTTTCATCTTTTTATACCCTTTCATTTTTGAATTCGCTTTCCGCGTCTATTCTTATTATCACAATCTTTTGAAAAAATTACAGAGCATATGCGAAAAAAATCGGCTGAAAGACAAAAAATGCTATTTTTCCTTAACAGTAAGCCTTTACTGTAAATTTACTCTGGCGGCCTTAACCACCCGGGCTACGTTTTCACTGGTCCGGGCTAAATTATCTCCTCCGTCTGCTAAAGCTTCCGGCAAGCTGCAGATGCCTGGCAGGATGCCAAAAATCCCCGTAAAGCCTGCTTCATATAAGCTGTCAATTCCATCTCCGACCTGCCCAGCCAGGGCAAAAACCGGTATGCCAAGCTTTTTGGCAACTTGGGCCACGGCATAGGGTGTCTTGCCGAACTTAGTCTGGAAGTCAATCCCGCCTTCGCCCGTAAAGACATAGTCAGCATCCCGCATCTTTTCCGCCAAATGGCTCTCCTTGATCACGATCTGGGCGCCCGCCTGCATCTGGCAATTGCTGAAGGCCAAAAAGCCCGCTCCCAGGCCGCCAGCCGCCCCGCTCCCAGGAACGTTCTCTACGTCTTTCCCAACTTGCTCCTTGATCACGGCCGCGTAATGGTGGAGGTTAGCGTCAAGCTTCTGGGCCATCTCCTTGTCCGCCCCTTTTTGCGGGCCGAAAACCGCAGATGCTCCATTGGGTCCGGTCAAAGGATTGGTCACGTCACTGGCCAGGATTATTTTTGCTTCTTTTAAGCAGGGAGCCAAGCCGCTGGTATCAATTCTGGCTAATTGGTCTAAACTTCCTCCGCCAAAAGGCAGCTCTTGGCCATTTTTATCTAAAAACCTAACCCCTAAAGCCTGAGACAGGCCGGCACCGCCATCGTTAGTCGCGCTGCCGCCTAAGCCCACGATAATCTTTTTAACGCCCCGCTTCAACGCGTCAAGTACCAGCTCCCCGGTCCCAAAAGTAGTTGCCGTCATTGGATCGCGGTCCTTTTTTGCAAGCAAGCCCAGGCCGCTGGCTGCTGCCGTCTCGATCACCGCACATTCCCCGTCATTGATCAGACCATAGCTGGACAAGAGCCTTCTGCCATCGGGACCGGTAACCATCTTTTCCACTTTTTCCCCGGGGATGCAGGACAAGATTGCATCGACCGTCCCCTCGCCCCCATCGGCCATGGGAACCTGGATGACTTCGGCCTCGGGAAAGACCCGCTTGATCCCATCTGCCATGGCCTGGCAGGCCGCTTTGGCTGACAAGCTTTCCTTGAAACTGTCGCTGGCTGTAATAAACTTGAGCATTTTTCTGCCTCTTTCATTTTTTCAATAGTCAGCTCTATTTTAACGCTTTTCCAAGCAAAAAGCCGCCTAGCTGAAAGACAGTCAACTGATCAACTAGCTGTCGGTTCGCCTTCTTTCTAGTATAATTAAGCTAACGGAAAAATATTGGTAATTATAGCATCTTAGAAGAAATGCTGACCATCATTGAAGACGAGTACAAGAACCACTTTTTGGAGAAAGAATAAAGAGTCATATGGAAACCAAGAAATACCTCTCCCTCATCGACCGGGAAATGGCCCAGATGCCGGACTTTGTCAAGGAATACCAGCTGGAAACAAGGCACTCTCTGACCACCAGCTACCAGTACTTAACGGAAATCCGCCGCTTTTTCTCCTGGCTGATCGCTGAAAATTTGACCCAGGCGAAAAGTCCCAGCCAAGTGCTGCCAAGCGACCTGGAAAAATTGAGCCGGAGCGATGTCATGCTCTACCTGGATAAACTGGAGCACAGCAGGAACAAGCAGGGACACCTCAACTCCCCGACGACCGTCAACCGGTCGCTCAACGCCCTGCGCTCCTTGTACAAGTACTTGACGATCACGGCTGACAAGAACAATGGCGAGCCTTATTTTGACCGCAATGTCATGCTCAAGATCAATTCCCTTCCTTATACAAGCACCTTGAACTACCGGGCTCATGCCTTAGAAGCTCACATGTACACCGGCAACTTGAAATACCAGTTCATGGACTTTTTGGACCAAAAATTTGCCGGCCTCTGCAGTGGACGCGCCCTTTCTTCTTTTCAGCAAAACAAGGAACGGGACATGGCAGTCATCGCTTTGATCTTAGGCACGGGAATCCGGGTTTCTGAATGCGCCGGGGTTGACATGAAGGACCTCAACTTAAAAGAGGCAACTTTAGATATCACCCGGAAGGGCGGACAGAGAGACTCAGTGCCAGTTGCTGACTGGACCCTCCCCTACCTGGAAAAGTACCTGGCAATCCGGGCAGACCGCTACAAGGCCCCAGCCACTAACAAGGCCTTTTTCTTAACCAGCTACCACCAGGAATGCCGGCGGATGACGACCAATGCCATCGAAAAAATGGTTGGCAAGTATTCTGCTGCCTTCGGCCACCCGCTCACCCCCCACAAGCTCCGCCACACGGTCGCTTCTGAACTCTATCAGGCGACCAAGGACCAGGTCATGGTCGCCCAGCAACTGGGGCAAAAAGGCACCTCAGCCACCGACCTATACACCCACGTTGACCAAAGAGAGCAACGGGCCGCCCTCAATGCCAGCGCCAAACAAAATAAGTCCTCCTCTGATTAGAGAAGGACTTATTTTCGTCTTTTGCTAGTTATTTTCTTCTGTGGTAAAAATTTTATTTTGCCATTTGCCTAGTCGGCAAAGTGCTTGCTCTTGTAAACCAGCTTACCGCTGACAAAAGTCAAGGCGGTCATGCCGTAGACTTTCTGGCCGGTGAAAGGTGTGTTAACCCCCTTGGACAAGTAGTCTTCTTCGGCCAGTTTTTCGGCGTGGTCCAGGTCAAAAACGGCCAGGTCGGCTTCCTTGCCTGGAGCCAGGACACCAGCGTCCAGGCCAAAGAGCTTGGCTGGCTGGTAGCTCATGAGGTCCAAAAGCAGGCTCAGGTCCATTTGCCCGCTCTTGACGAACTTGGTGTAAAGGCTGGCAAAAGCAGTTTCATTGCCAATGACCCCAAAAGCAGCCTCCCGCATATCACCGGCCTTTTCGTCCCGGCTGTGCGGAGCATGGTCAGTCGCGATCAAGTCGATCGTCCCGTCCAGCATTCCTTCAATCAAGGCAAACTGGTCTTCCTTTGATCTAAGCGGCGGGTTCATCTTGTAGTAGCCGTTGTTGCCGTCAATCTCTTCTTCGCTCAAAAGCAGGTGGTGAGGTGCGGCTTCGGCGGTTACATTGATTCCGTATTCCTTGGCGATCCGGATCAGTTCCACGCTTTCCTTGGTAGAAACATGGCAGGCATGGTAGTGAACCCCGGTAGCCTGGGCCAAAACCAGGTCTCTGGCCAATTGTGCAGATTCACTGACCCCCAGGATGCCTGGCAGGCCGAGTTCCTCCGCCTTCTTGCCGGCATTCATCACCCCATGATGGTAAAGAGAGTCATCCTGGATGTGCTCACAGATGGCCAGGCCTACCTTAGCAGCTTCCTGCATAGCTTCATACATAGTGCCGGCTTGCTGGATGCCGTGGCCGTCATTGCTGAAGGCAAAAGCCCCCGCTTCTTTCAAGGCCGCCATGTCAACCACCTGGTCACTGGTTAGGTCTTCAGTGATAGCCCCGTATTGCTTGAGGTGGACGCAGCTGTTGGCTTCGTTTAAAGCAACCTGCTTTTCAAAAGTTTCCAGGTCATCTGGAACCGGGTCAACATTAGGCATGGTGCAGACCGTGGTGAAACCGCCCCGGGCCGCTGCTTTAGACCCCGTCTTGATGGTTTCCTTGTAGGTAAAGCCCGGCTCTCTGTAGTGTTCGTGGATGTCCACTAAGCCAGGTGCCAGGAGCTTGCCCTTTAAGTCGTAGACTTCAGCACCCTCTTCTGCCAGATCCAGGCCGATGGCCTGGATCTGGCTGCCGGAGATCAAGACGTCTTCGTTGATGAATTCGCCTTCCTGGTAAACCAGGCCGTTTTTCAGCAAAATGGCCATTATTCAAGGCCTCCCAACTTACGGCCGCGCAGAACGGCTTCGATCATGGCCATTCTGACAAAGACCCCGTTGTGCATTTGGACAGCGTAGCGGGACTTAGGTGCTTCAACCAGGTCACCGTCCCATTCAACCCCGCGGTTGATTGGGCCCGGGTGCATGATGATGGCGTCATCCTTAAGCATATCGTAGCGGCGTTGGTTAAGGCCGTAGGCAGCGTTGTAGTCCTTGGCATCAAAGAGCTGTTCAGTCTTGGCATCTGCCCCGTTGTGGCGTTCGTGCTGAACTCTGAGCAGCATCAAGACGTCCAGTTCTGAGATTTCATCGTCAATGTTCTTGACATAAGTGCCGTACTTGCTGAATTCTTCAGCGTCGTACCAGTATTCCGGACCTGAGAAGTAGACGTCCGCGCCCAGGGTGTTCAAGATTTCCATGTTTGACCGGGCAACCCGGGAGTTGGTCAAGTCACCGACGATCATGATCTTCAAGCCGTCGAAGTGGCCGAATTCGTTGTAGATGGTCATCATGTCCAGCATGCTTTGGGATGGGTGCTGACCGGAACCGTCACCAGCGTTAACCAGACCCATTTGCAGGTGCTGGCCTTCCTTTGGGTGGATGATTTCGTTGTAGTAGGCGTTTTCCGGGTGTCTGATCACGCTGAGTTCGATGCCCAGAGATGCCATGGTCAGTTCAGTGTCGTAGAGGTTTTCCCCCTTGCTGACTGAAGAGTGGGATGGGTCAAATGGGATTACAGTCAAGCCCAGCCTTCTTTCAGCAACTTCAAAGCTGGTGTGGGTCCGGGTTGAGTTTTCAAAGAACATGTTGGTGCAGAAGATTGGTCGGCTCAAGGCTGGTACTTCCCCGCCGTTCTTGAAGTATTGGGCTCTTTGCAGCAGGTGCAGCACGTCGTCGGCGCTCAGTTGTTCAACGCTGACAAAGTAAGGCAGACGGAGCAAGTTGTCTTGCTTGTCTTCAGTTTCGACAACGACTTGGTTTTGGCTAACAGTGGTCATGATGATTTGGCATCCTTTCGAAAATAACTTAAGCAAAAAGACCATTTTATACACTCAGTCTCCGTGTCTAAAATGGTCTCTCAAAGTCTGCTTAAACTGCCCGGAAAGCTTCCTCCCCGGTCTTCCTGTCAATTCGAATGTTTGCCAAGAATTTCTTGTTTATATATGGATTTTGAGCTGCCTTCTTAGCCTCACGGGACTAAATTTAAAGGTCATTCATATGTTTTCTTAACTATAAAGACTTTTGCCCTTTAAGTCAAGCTCTTTTATCGAAAAAGTAGGTAATTTTTTTGTAGAAAAAGTTTAAAACTATTTTCAACCGCTTACTGAAGTGATTGCGGTATAATCGAGCTAAGGAATCGACAGACATGTGTTTTGTTAGATTGACAGGAGGGAAAATCATCCATGAAGTTTACGAAATTGTTGAAATCACGTAAGTCAATCCGGACTTATACTGGCAAGCCGGCTGACAAGAAGCAGGTCAAGAAGATCATCGAAGCAGCTGAACTGGCTCCAGTAGCCCGCGGCTTATACGAGAACTACCAGCTGACGATCATTAATGACCCAAAGCTTTTAAAGGAGATCGACCAGGAAGCAGCCATGATGTTTGGCGATCTAGAATCACATCCCTTGTACGGTGTGCCGACCTTGATTTTGGTCTCTGCCAAGAAGCAGGACGAGATGGCCTATGCCAGTGCCGGGATTATTGCCCACAACATGGTTCTGGCTGCTGAAAACAAGGGCCTGGGGGCTTGCTACCTCTTTGGCGCGGCAGCTGCTCTGGCCACTCACCCAGAAACAGTTATGAAGCTGGACCTGCCAGCCGGCTTCATGCCGGTCTGCGGGGTTGGTATCGGCGAAACTGAAGAAGAACTGACCATCCGCGACCAGAAGCTGGATCGAATCGGCATCAACGAAATTTAACCGGCAAGAGTTGCTCTCATCATTAATTTGTCAGCAACTTGTAAGAGCGTGGCCATTTTACGGCACGCTCTTTTTTATGGCTAAAGTAAGCTATCATGGCACTTATTGAAGTGAAGCATAATACAAAAACTTACCAGTCCGGTGACACGACAGTTTACGCCAACCGGGACATCAACTTCGTGATTGAAAAAGTCCAACATCATTGTTGAGGAAATAATCAGAGAGCTGTCGACCATCAAGGTGCTCGGCTTCTTTGACCAGGAAACCACCCTCTACATTTACCGGGAAACGATTATCCTCTCCATTATCGGCATCCTCTGCGGCTACCTGGCCGGGATCGGCCTGACACCTTCATCATCACCAGCCTGCCGCCAGACAACGCCATGTTTGACCCGGCGATGAAGATCAGCAACTTCCTCTATTCAGCCTTAATTCCAGCCGTGATCACTGCTTTAGTCGCCTTGATCATGCACAAGAAGATCAAGTCCGTCAACATGCTGGATGCTTTAAAGTCCGTCGATTAAAGAGCAAATAAAAGAACGGAACCAAGCGGTTCCGTTTTTCTATATCTAATAAATATTGCTAAAAAGCAGTCACTGTCCGGTTGTAGTAGACCAGGTGCTGCTTAAATGACAGGGGGTCAACGAGGATCTTGGTGACGGAGCAGTTGTCTGGTTCCAGGATCTGCAGGCCCTGGCCACCCGTGGCATTAATGGCAAAAGATCTGACCGTGAAGCCGTGGGTCACTACCACGATCTGGTCTTCTGGATACTTTTGGCTGATTTCCTCCATGAATTCAGCGGTCCGCATTTCCACATGGGCAAAGCATTCCGCCTTTGGGGCTGCCTGCACGTAGTCTTCCGTCACGTCATTGACCAGGGGAGAAAAGTAATTCGGGTATTCAGCCATCAATTCGCTGTTCTTTTGCCCATCCCAGTCCCCGTAGGAAATCTCCAGCAGGCGGTCGTCCGTTTCAACCGGCAGGCCGGCCTTCTTGTTCAAAATCTCGGCTGTCTGCTTGGTTCTGACCAAGGGGGAAACGAAAAGGCGGTCGAAATTGCTGATGTCGAACTGGTCAGCCAGTTTTTGCGCCTGCTCCTTGCCCAGGTCGGTCAAGTAGGTGTTGGGGGTATTGATGGTCCCCTGCTTCAAGCCCGCCTTGTTGGCAAAGGTTTGCCCGTGCCGGATAAAGTAGAATGTGGTCATGCTGGTCCTCCATTGTTTCTAGACTTTCTTTTTTTCTTTTCTTCGCTAATAAATATTATACCAAAATTAAAATTGTGTTGACATTTCTAATTTTGTGCTTATAATAAAATTAATCACACGAAAGGAGCGAAAAAATGTTTACTTTACAGACAATTCAAATGCAAAACAAACTTTTTTCCTCCTCCCAGTCTTCTTCCACTTAAGAAGGCTGCGATTTGTGGTGGCCTTCAGCACAGTTTAAAACAGTGAGGCCGAAACAACAACTCCAACATAACATCTCATGGCAAAGGGCACTCACGCAAGGCGGGTGCCCTTTGTTTTTTCGGAAAGGAATTCTTTACTTATGACATGCTACAACTTCGCGGCTGGTCCAGCCATGCTGCCGGTCGAAGTCATTGCCCAAATCAAACAAGACTTGCCAGATTATGCCCACAGCGGCATGAGCGTCATGGAAATCTCCCACCGGTCAGCCCTTTACAAGGAGCTCTACGCGGAAACCAAGGCCAACCTCTTGGAACTTATGAAGCTGGACCAGGCAGAATACGACGTCCTCTTCTTGACCGGCGGGGCAACCCAGCAATTCACCACAATTCCTTTGAACCTGGCCCGCAAGTACCACCGGATCGCGGTCGTGGACAGTGGTCACTGGGCCCAAAGAGCAGAGGAAGACGCGGCTAAAGTACCAGGCCTAACCGTTGACATCATCGCTAGCTCCAAGGACAACAATTACACTGCTGTTCCGGAAATCCCGACTGAATTTGATCAAGACTACGACTACCTCCACATCACGACCAACAACACTATTATGGGGACGGCCTACAGAGACGACCAAATTCCTAAGACCGACATCCCTCTGGTAGCTGACATGTCCTCCAATTTCCTGGGCCAGGAATACGACTACAGCAAATTCGCTGTTATCTACGCCGGAGCGCAGAAGAACCTGGCCCCTGCCGGCTTGACCGTTTTGGTCATCAGAAAGGACCTATTGGTCAAGCATGACGACCTGCCTGGCCTATTTGACTTTGCTACTGAAGCCAAGAAGAAATCAGCCTTGAACACCCCGCCAGTCTTCCAGGTTTACGTGGCTGGCCTGGCCCTTAAGTGGCTTAAGGAAAAAGGCGGCGTGGCCGGTATTGAAGCCATCAACCAAGAAAAGGCCAAGCTCCTTTATGACTGCCTGGCTGAATCCAAGAATTTTGAGAGCAAGGTTGATCCAGACAGCCAGTCAATTATGAACGTGCCTTTTGTCAGCGGCGACCCGGACCTGGACGCGGAGTTTGTCAAAGAGGCAACCGCCCACCAGCTGCTTAACTTGAAAGGCCACCGCCTGGTTGGCGGGATGCGGGCAAGCATCTACAACGCCATGCCGCTGGAAGGGGTTCAGGCCCTCTGTGACTTTATTAAGGATTTTGACACCAAGCACTAATTTTTGAAAGGATTCCCCATGTACCAAATTAAAACTTACAATGCCATTGCTAAAGAAGGCTTAGCCGAATTCGGCGACAACTACCGGATTAACCAAACTGACAATCCAGATGCCTACCTGATCAGATCAGTTGACCTCCATGACCATGAATTTCCCGAGAATTTGAAGGCCATCGCCCGCTGCGGGGCCGGCTACAATAACGTGCCTTTGGACAAGGCCCTGGAAAATGGGACTGTGGTCTTCAACACTCCAGGCGGCAACGCCAATGCCGTTAAGGAATTGGTACTGGCTTCTATGATCATCGCCAGCCGGAACATCGTGGCTGCCGCCAACTGGTCAGCTAACGCCAAGCCGGGCGCGGACATCACCCTGCGGACGGAAAAGGAAAAGACCAGCTTCAACGGAACGGAATTGCTGGGCAAGACGGTGGCCGTGATTGGTTTAGGCCACATCGGCTCACTGGTAGCCAATGCCTGCCTTGATTTGGGGATGAAGGTTGTCGGCTATGACCCATACTTGACGGTTGAAGCCGCATGGCGCTTGTCAGACCATATCAAGCGGGCCACCAGCATCGCTGACGCCGTTAAGGACGCGGACTTTGTGACCGTCCACGTGCCAAAGAACGAGGAGACGACCGGTTTGATTGCTGACGCCAAGATCGCGCAGATGAAGCCAAACACTATCTTGCTCAATTTTGCCCGCCTGGGGATCGTTGACAACAAGGCTGTCGTTGAAGCCTTGGCAGAACACCGTTTGGGCAAGTACTACACCGACTTCAGTGATGCCACGATTTTGCACAACGATGACATCGTCATCATGCCCCACATCGGCGGATCAACGATTGAAGCGGAAATCAACTGTGCCCGGATGGCGGCAAAGCAAACCATCGAATTTTTGGAAACTGGGAACATTATCAACTCGGTCAACCTGCCGAACGTGTCAGCACCGTTTGAAAGCGACCACCGGATCACTTTGATTCACAAGAACATTCCAAACATGATCGGGCAGATCTCAACCTACCTGGCTGGCCGTGGCATCAACATTGAAAACTTGGTCAACAAGGCCAAGGACAAGTACGCCTACACCATGATCGACATCGATGAGATCGACCAGGCGACCCAAGACGAGGTGGTGCTCAACCTGGAACAGATCCCGGCTGTTACCCGCGTCAGAATCTTGACTCACAAGAAATAGCTGATTTCTTAAACTTTGACTCTCTATCCTTACCATTGAAACAAACCCTGGAAGTTGTTGATTGCGACTTCCAGGGTATTTTTTGACTTTGTTGAAGAGTCCTGCCAGCAGTGTGGTAAAATGGACAAGGTTGTTTTCTGAAAATATGCGAATAATGATGAAATCTATATCTAGAGAGAAAGAAAGTTAGAAAGAAAAGATGAAATCAAACAGCAAGTGGGCTGGCCTGGCAGCTGCTGCCTGCATCCTATGGGGTATTTCTGGCCTCTTTGCCAAGGGCCTCTTTAACTTGGACCCCCGCATCACGCCGATTTGGGTTACGCAAATGCGGCAGGTTTGCTCAGGCTTGATCCTGTTAACTGTGGCCCAGCTGACGGGCAAGCATCCCTGGCAGGTATGGAAAGACAAGAAGAGCGCGGTTCAGCTTCTGGCATATGCAGTTATCGGCGTTCTGCCCTTCCAGTACTGCTTCTTTTTGGTAGTAGCCCAGGCTAACGCGGCAATCGCGACGGTCATTCAGTTTATCGGTCCCTTCTTTGTTTTGGCCTATCTGACTTTGACCAAGCAAGAGGCTCTGCGGCCGATTGATGTCGCGGCCAGCCTGCTGGCTTTTGGCGGAGTCTTTCTCCTGTCAACGCATGGTAATATCCATGACCTTAGGATCGCGCCTCTTACCCTTCTTTTTGGCATTATGTCAGCGGTTGGGGCAGCGGCCAACAGCTTGCTTCCCCAAGCCCTGGTGACCAGGCAGTCCACTATTTCAGTTACTGGCTGGGGCCTGCTTATCTCCGGTTTGATTTTGACGGCAATTCATCCAGTCTGGCCCAGCCTGCCGAGTTCACCGACCGTCTATCTCAACCTGTCAGTCGTCATCGTTATGGGCACGATCATCCCGACGCTTTGGCAAAACCATGCTTTAGGCCATATTTCGGGGATGACGGTCGCCTTTATGGATGCCTTTGAACCGCTGGCCTCCATGATTGGCTCCATCATCGTCTTTCACTTTCAGCCGAAGATGATGGATTACGCGGCATCTGTGATGATTATTTTTGCCGTTCTCGCCCTCAATTGGACCCCGCGTAGCAAAATTAAAGCCCGGGTTGAAAAATAATCGAAAAAAACAGCGTCAGCAGATTTTCCTGCTGGCGCTGTTTTGCTTTAGTTTTCGGTTATATTTAATTACTCATCATCACGATAGTGCAGATCATCAAAATGCTGGTCCTGCATCTTTTCAGCCATTGCCTGGCTGCGGTAGGCAATTCCATCGACCCAAGGACGGGCACCACTAGCACAAACCAATATTTGCACATTATTGCCAGCGATATTTTCAGTATGAACGGCAAAAGATGTACCACTTCCGGCAGTTTGGTACCAACCCATGACATTCATGTAGTTTAAACCGTCCTGCTGGTACAGGTGTCCCAAGCCCCAGCCTTTTACCTGATCCATTTGTTTTTCGGTTGGCGGTAAGGGCATTTTGAAATCACTCGACCTAGTGTACAGGGTGATTGTAGTTCCTTTTGTATTGTACTTGTCGTCTTGAATAAAAATTGTACTTTGACCAAAGACATACTTAATATGTCTTGTCTCGTCGTCATCGCTGCTTGCAGAATACCAGGTTCCCTGCATTTCCGCGGGGATGGTAAAGTAGCCAGTCCGCCCATCAGACAGGCGCTGGGTTTGGCCAGACTTATCTACGATCTTGACCTTCTTGGCCAGCTGCTTGAATTCAGTCAGCTGCTCTTTTTTGCTGATATAGTCAGCCATTTCTTGCTTGGTTGCCTGGCCTAAAAAGCTGCCGCCGCCTGACACTTTTACTCCTTGGTAGAAATAAAAAGTGCTTCCGCTGAGAGTATAATAGGTCGTCCCTGTTTGTCCGGACGCCGCGGCTTCATAAGCATAGCCGCTGCCCGGCTGCTTAAATTCGTAGTCGCTGGTCTTGTGCAGGGTAATGGTTAAAGAGCCATTCTGCCCTGCTTGAAGCAAATTAGACCATTCCCCGCCAAAGCGGTCAGCACAGTAGAGCGTAATCAAGCTGCCACTTTCCTGCGGCGTCAGTTTTGCCGCGTCCAGTTTTACTGCTTTAGCTGAACTTGACGAAGCTTTGCTGGTCTTCTTAGCGCTAGACTTGCTGCTTTGACTGGTCTTGCTTGAACTACTGCTTGCTTCTTTTGACGCGGTCTGCTTGCTGCAACCCGTCAAAAAAATACCGCAAAAAAGGGCCATAACGGCCCACTTTTTGATTCTCATTTTCCAAATTTCTTTCTTCTTTTACTGAACACAGCAAATTCTGAATTCTAAAAAACTAGAATTCCATCTGTTCAACGTCAATCATCCAAGTGATGCCGATTGACTTTTCGCCCAGGTAAGTCGCGATAACCGGGCTAAATTCGTCCATTTCAAAGACAGCCTTTGGCACTTCAGCCTTGAGGTAGTTCATGACTTCATCAGCTTGCGCGGCGTCATTTGACTGAATGATCAAGATCCGCAGCTTGTCTTCTGGGATGTCCAATGACTTGATCTTTTCCAGGGATTCTTGTTCGATCTTCTTAACTGCCCGCTTCATTGACCGCACCTTGTCGTAAGCCACGATCTTAGCTTCATCGTTGAAAGTCAGCAAAGGCTTGATGTTCAAGAGTGACCCGATAAAGGCGCTGGCATTGCTCAAACGGCCGCCCCGGCACAAGTTGTTCAAGTCATCAACGATAAAGAGTTCGTCGACAGTTGACCGGATTTCAGCCAGCTTGGCGATGATCTCTTCCGGACTGTAGCTATCCTTTTCGATCATCTTAGCTGCTGCCAGAACTTGGTAACCCTGCAGGCGAACAGTAATTTGTGAGTCAAACGGGTACAGGTGGTAGTCCGGGTTGTTTTGCGCGATCCCCATCAAGGTGCTGTAGGAACCTGAAATCCCGCTGGAGAGGCAAATGTAGATGATCGCCTCGTAACCCTCATCCTTGAAGTTGTCAAAAGTCGTGATGAGGTCCCCCATCTTCGGCTGGGAAGTAGTCGGGAAGCTGGAGCCACTCCGCTGCGATTCAAAAAGCTCTTCAGAAGTGATGTTGATTCCTTCCAGGTATTCCTTGTCATCGATGTAAATCGGAATAGGAATGACCTTGATATTATACTTTTCAATTTCGGCTGCGGACAAATTGGCCGTACTGTCGGTAACTAATGCGATCTTCATATTAAACCTTCCGTATTTAACGTTTTAACATGAAAATTATAGCATACTTGCCCCAGCTAAACTAGAAGAATCTTGATCATGCCTGTTTGCGTATAGAATAATTATCTGCATCCCTATATTGAACCTCCTACGACTAAAGTCGCAGGAATCTGGGGGCCACCCAGCACATTACACGTAAGATCGACAACTCTTAGAAGTACTCAGAGTGTTTAGGTTAGTTTCACAACTGCCCAATGTCATCTCGT
>SKER01001891.1_pt1 | contig 15405 bp, 16 predicted proteins | sample 4826961 | NCBI WGS metagenome assembly SKER01 (sample SAMN11008804, study PRJNA524170) | human gut metagenome | biome: Human fecal sample; material: Feces; isolation source: fecal sample from pouch patient p47 | host: Homo sapiens | place: Israel: Tel-Aviv | collected 2016-11-16 | reverse complement strand
ACAAAAAGTCGACAGGTTTATTTTGTCACATTCGACCGTTGGGAGGCGTAAATGAACCGTTCACAGGAAGAAGCATGCGCGGCGGGGCTGCAGCTTGTCCAAACGCCGGAAGGCTTGGCCCTCACCGACGGGACCATGCAGCTCATTGCCGATTTTACGCACATGATTCCTCGTCTTAAGCAAGGGGCCCTGCAGCGCGAGCTGCTGGTCCGTGCTGCGCGTGCTCGCGGCGTGGAACATCCGGTTGCCTTTGACGCGACGGCAGGATTTGGCGAGGACTCGCTGCTCTTGGCTGCGGCGGGCTATACCGTCGAGATGTTTGAGTGCAACTCGGTTATCAGTGCACTGCTGGCCGATGCTCTGGAGCGCGCGGCGAGCGATCCGCGTTTGAGCGACGCCGTCTCTCGTATGCACCTTCATGTGGGGGATAGCATCGCAGGCATGGCAGAGCTTGTGGCGGCGGGCACCGTTCCGTATGCGGTCTATTTGGACCCGATGTTTCCCGGGCGCACCAAGAGCGCTTCGGTTAAGAAGAAATTCCAGTTGCTGCATCACTTGGAGCAGCCCTGTGCGGATGAGGCCGCGCTTCTTGCCGCAGCGCGAGCAACGGGCGCGCGCAAAATCGTGATCAAGCGCCCCGTAAAGGGACCGCTTCTTGCAGATGCCAAACCAAGCGCCCAATTCAAAGGCAAGGCCGTTCGCTACGACGTCCTCGCCTTTTAGAGGTGCCGGCGCTCGGCCGCGCCCGCGTTATCGCTGCGGATGAGACGTGAGATGCCAACCTCCGCACCAGGAGCATTTGTAGCAAGCGAGGCCGCCGCGTCCATGGGCGGCGCAGGCAGCAATGGCGTCTTGGGCTTCGAGCCGGCTGTTGTAGCGCGTCTTGCGCTCGCAGGACTTGTAGCGCAGGGCTTCTTCATGTTTGGCATGCATGCGGTCGCGGCGTTTGTCCTCGGCGGCAAAGAGACTGTCGGATACGCCCATGTCCTCGTTGCCAAGGTCTGCCAAAAAGGCCATCTTTTGCTTTTCACGCGCCGAACGCTTCTTGCTGCCCATCGTAAAATCCTTGCGTTGCCGGGGTTGCTTGGGGCCATTATCGCGCATCTTTGAGTACGATAGGGAGCGTTTGCAATTGTTTGGGAGCGTGGGCGCAACGCCGCATATCCCGTGGGGCACATTGGGAGAGCTATGGAGATCCGCAAAACCACCGAGGCCGATCTGCCACAGGTCATGGCAACGTTCGATGCTGCGCGGGCCTTTATGCGCGCTCACGGCAACAAAACGCAGTGGCCAAAGGGCAATCCCTCGGAAGACAAGGTGCGCGCTGATATCGCATGCGGCAACAGCTACGTATGCGTGGAAGATAATGCCGTGGTGGGAACGTTTGCCTTTATAGCCGGACCCGATGCCACCTATGCTCATATCGAAGACGGCGCATGGAACTTCGACGCGCCGTATCATGTGATCCATCGCGTGGCCTCAAACGGCAAGACGCATGGTGTTGCCAAGGCCTGCTTTGAGTTTTGCCAGCAGCGCGCCGATGCCCTGCGCATCGATACGCATGAAGATAATATCCCCATGCAAAATGCGATTCGCAAGTATGGCTTTGCGAGAGCGGGAGTTATTTACGTCTCCGATGGAACGCCGCGTATCGCATTTGATTGGCAAAAAGAGCACTAAGCCGCAGCGCTACATTCCGGGGAAGTCTGTCTGGCGTAGTGCCTCATAGAGGACGATGGCGGCGGAATTGGAGAGATTGAGCGCGCTAATGCGATAGCTTGTGGGATCGATAAAATTGCCGCAGATGTCCTGCTGCAAAATCGCCTCATGATCGGGTTCGCTGTGTCCAAGCGCTTGCTCGTGTGCCTCCCAGGCTTCGGCATTGGCAAGCGACGCTTCGTCGGGGAGCATGGGGATGCGCTCGCAGCGTTCGGGCGAACAAGCCAGCAGTTTCTCGGGAATGCCGTTGCTTTCGCTACCAAATACCAAGTAATCGCCGTCGCGGTAGCTGCTTTGGGCATACGTGCGGCGCGCCTTTTTGGTCAAGAGGTGCAAACGCTCATCATCGCGAGCGAGCTCGTTTTGACGCAAGAAGTCCTCCCAGCTCTCATAGGTGCGCACGTCGAGGTTTTCCCAATAGCCAAGGCCCGCGCGGTGCACAGTCTTATGGTCGAGCGAGAATCCCAAGGGGCCAATTAAATGGAGGCGTGCTCCGGTGACAACGCAGGTTCGTCCGATGTTGCCGGTATTCGCCGGAATTTCCGGTTGGTACAAAACCACGTTGAACATGAGTCTCCTTTGCATACGTACCATATGAACGAAAACCATCATACGGCTTTGAACGCAGCTTGCAAAAGGCGCTGCGTGCAAAGGAATCATCTCCCATGCGGTATGATTCTGCAGATAACTACCAGGCGGGTGCCAATGCCGTTATCTCCAATCTCAGCGCCTCGCATAAAGTGCGGGCGGAGGATGGGGACGACGTCGATGTCCTCAAAATGGCGGGCGAACTTGCGGTCGTCTCGCAATGGGGATACAACCGCAGCCACTTTATCGCCGATGAAGATTATTGCAATCGCCAATAGGGTTGCGACGGCGTGCCTTGGCAGACTGTCGTTACGGGGGAGAACCGATGAAATACACTGTTATCGCTGTAGGTAAACTTAAAGAGCGTTTTTGGAAGGATGCTTGTGCCGAGTATCTCAAGCGTTTGGGCGGCTATGCCAAGGTTGAGGTGCGCGAGGTTGCTGATATCGACCCTGCGCGTGCCGGCGGCGTCGATGCTTCGCGCAATCGCGAGGGAGCGTCGATCCTCTCTTCGATTCCCGATCGCGCGCATGTGATCCTTCTCGCCATCGAGGGTAAGGAGCGCTCGAGTGAGGAGCTCTCCCAACGCCTCGACCAGCTTGCGTTGGGCGGCAACAGCGACATCGTCTTTATCATCGGTGGCTCCGACGGTGTGTCGGATGCCGTGCGTGCCCGCGCGAACGAGACACTCTCCTTTGGTCGCATTACCATGCCGCATAATCTGGCGCGTGTGGTACTACTAGAGCAAATCTACCGCGCCATCAAAATCAGTCGCGGCGAGCCGTACCACAAGTAGCTGGGCCGCCGAGAGGCTGGCTGCGTCATCGCAGCCCAGTGCGTCAACGAGCTGAGCCCATCCCTCTCTGCGCGCCGCGCCGGTTGCGGTCAGACTTTGACCCAAGAGCCACCTTGTGCCGCGAGCTACGTTACAGTTCGAGCACCTGCGCCCCAAGCGCTTGGGCGTCGCCTGTATTGTGCGTGGCAAAAACGACGATACGCCCGGCGCCATGCCGTTTCACAAACGTGAGCGCACAAGAATGCGCCTGCGCGTCGAGTCCGCCAAACGGCTCGTCTAGCAGCACGAGCTCGCCTGGAGCGGCAAAGGCGCGTGCCAATTCGACGCGGCGCCTCTGTCCGCCCGAAAGCTCGCACACGGGGCGGGAGAGCGCATCTTTTGGCAGTAGCTCGCATGCGAGGTCGCGCGCGTCTTTGCGGGCAAAGCCCGGGCGCGCAAAGAGCAGAATATTGTCTATGGCATCAAGGTCTTCGACAAGGCGCGTATCTTGGAACATCATCGAACGTCCCCGGGCGGTATTTTCGAGAGATCCGGCAAGAGGGCGCTGCAACCGCGCTACGGTATGCAGTAGGGTTGTCTTGCCCGTGCCCGAGGGGGCTTGAAGACAAAGGCAAGAAGACGGGCCGAGCGAGAAGCCGAGGGGCCCACACAACGGCTCAGTGCCATATCCAATCAAGAGTCCTTGAGCGCGCAGGGAGGCGTTATGTCCGCTGGGGGCTTCGTCTCCGCTTTCCATAAGGTCGCGCGGAGCCCTTAGGGCAAGCTTCGCCGCACGGGGCCAAGTATCGCGAAGAAGCGCCATCGCGCCATGCTCAAATAACCAAGACAGGCAGATCACGCAAAACGTCCAGGCAAAAAGGTCGGGCGTTTCGAGCAGTAGTTTTGCCTGGTAGATTCTCTCGCCAAGGGAACCCGCGGGAACACCGATAAGCTCGGCGGCGATCCCCGCTTTCCAACTCATACCCAAGACGGTGCTGCTAGCGGCCTGCAGGTAGGGAAGGACCGCAGGCCATGTGAGCGCGAAGAAGCGCCTTCGCCCGCGCGCGCCAAAGATTTCAAAGAGGTCGCGTTGACCTGCATCCATGTTGTCGAGCCCTGCGCACAAAGCAAAGTAGATGGCGGGCACAACCAGGAGCAGCACCGTGATGACGCTGACGTTTGCCGCGCCGGTCCAGATAAGCAAGATGACGACGACGCAAGCGACTGGCGTGCTCTTGATGGCCAAAAGTGCCGGCTGCAGCAGGATGCGCATCGTACTCGTATGCCAAGATGCGGCGGCAAGGACGCCGGCAATGACGTATCCAAGCAAAACGCCCGCCACAATGCGCAGCGTGGAAAACCAGATGCTGCTCCAAAACGTTTGTGTGCTTGACAGGCGACAAAGGGCAAGCAAGGCGTCGAGCGGTCCGCAGAGCAAAATGCCGCTGCTGTCCAGCATGCTTGCCACCTGCCACACGACAAGCCAAAAGGCGACGGGCGCGCAGCGGGTGAGGGCGTGCACGCTCAACGTCTTTTTATCGATCGGTGGGTTTGTATCCATGGGACAGCTCGCTGCGTTTAAGAGGACGGGGCGCGTCTTACGCCTGATAGTAGAAATCGTCTGCAGGAAGCGTGCCGCCTACAGACGAGGCGTCGGCCCGATAGAGCACCTCGAGGTAGCCGGCGAGCGCCTGCTTGAGCTTCTTGCCGGTAAGGCACACCAGGTGGCAAGCGGGAATGGCTTTCTGTGCCACTGCTTCGGACTCAAGGATGCCCTGCTCTACAACGAGTTTGGCAGCCTTCTCGGGATGCTTGTTGACGTACTCCACGCTTGTCGATTGACCCTTGAGAAATTCCTCGACTGCCTCGGGGTGCTCGTCAAGAAACTCATTGCGTACGACGGTGACGCCGGTGACCAGCTGGCTATCATCGCCGGATTGCTCGGCTGCCTCATTCCAGGCATCCGTGAGGTCGATGGGGGCGGCGAGGGCCTGATTTTTGGCGAGAGCTGCGGTGGCAAAGGGCTGCGGCAGCACGCCGATAGCCGTAGGGTCCGAGGTAAGAACGCTTACGACCTCGGTTGCCTCACTTTTGAACTCGAGCGTGACACTGCCGGCGATGCCCGCGGCGTCAAGCAGGTAATTCATCACGTATTCCGGCGTGGTTCCCTTGCCGGTGAGGTAGACGGTCTTGCCTGCAAGGTCTTTGAGCGAGGCGATGGACGTGTCTGCCGTGATCACGCTAAGAACGCCGAGCGTATTGACGTTCAGGCAGGTGATACCGCCTTTGGTCTTGTTGCACACAACCGATGCCGCGTTTGCGGGAATGAGCGCGATGTCGGTATCGCCCTTGATAAGGGAGGGGAGCACTTCGTCTGCAGCCGTGGAGAGGGTGAACGAATAGCTGTTGGCAAGACCGCTGTCCTTGGATGCGGCCTGGTCCATAAAGTGTACGAGACCGATGGTGGTGGGACCCTTGAGCGAGGCGACGCGTACGCTGGTGGACGAGTTGCTCGCAGCCGATCCTGCTGTGGAGCCTTTAGTACCGGCGGCAGTGCCCTCGGCTCCGCAACCGGTGAGCGCGATGCTCATGATGCCGAGCCCCGCTGCGGACAAAAAGCCGCGCCTGCTAATCATCATGCTGCTGTCAAATGCGTTAGATTTCATTTCGAGCCCTTTCAAGATTTGATGCAAGGTGGGCATTTTTGCTTGCAGTGCCCCATGTTCAAGATATGACTCTACAATGATATACAACTGCTTATCGTTCAAGAGGGGGACGATTATGAGCAACACGATGCGCGGGGTATACACAGGCCTCGCAAAGATTCGCCGTACCGTTTTTTCCGAGGTCGCACGCCTGGCGTACCAGGGAGGAGCGGATGCCGAGGACAACGGCGAGGGCGATGCCAGCGACTACAGTTGGGTCGATGAACTGCCGTACAAAATCATTCCGGGTGACGTGGCGGCCTACCGCGAGAGCGTCTTTTTGGAGCGTGCCGTCGTGGGCGAGCGCATCCGCTTGGCTATGGGTCTGCCGCTGCAGGGTGTAGACAAGCCCGCCAAGCTCTCCGATGGCGTGGCCGAGGCAGCAAAACCCGAGACGTACTATCAGCCACCGCTCATCAACGTTATCAAGTTTGCCTGCAATGCCTGCGAGGATAACGTCTATCGCGTGATGCCGAGCGCTTGCCAGGGATGCTTAGCCCATCCGTGCCGCGAGATTTGCCCCAAGGGCGCCATTACCTTTAAGGACAAGAAAGCCTTTATCGATCACAGCAAGTGCATCAAATGCGGACGCTGTGCGCAGGTGTGCCCGTATCAGGCCATCCATCACCATGTGCGCCCTTGTGCGGAGGCTTGCGGCATGAACGCGATCGGTTCCGATGAACACGGCCGCGCCCAGATCGATTACGACAAGTGCGTGAGCTGCGGGCAGTGCCTGGTCAACTGCCCCTTTGGAGCCATTGCCGATAAGAGCCAGATTTTCCAGGTGATTCAGGCCGTACGCGCTGGCGAAGAGGTTATCGCCGAGGTCGCGCCTGCCTTTGTGGGTCAGTTTGGCGGCAAAGGCAATGTCGATAAGCTGCGAGAGGCCTTCCGCGACTTAGGATTCTCGGGTATGGAAGAGGTCGCCTTGGGTGCGGACCTGTGCGCCGTGCAGGAGGCGCGTGACTTTTTGGACGAGGTCCCCGAGAAGATTCCGTTTATGGGCACGAGTTGCTGTCCCGCATGGTCGGTCATGGCAAAAAAGGAGTTCCCGGAGCACGCCGACTGCGTCTCTATGGCACTGACTCCCATGACGTTGACGGCACGTCTGATTCGCAAGCAGCATCCCAACGCCAAGATTGTATTTGTGGGGCCGTGTGCCGCCAAGAAGCTCGAGGCCATGCGCCGCAGCGTAAAGAGCGAGGTCGACTTCGTGCTCACATTCGAGGAGATGGCGGGCATGATGGATGCGAAGGGCATCGATTACACCAAGCTCGCAGGCGAGGGGTCGAGCGACTTTGACGTGGCGAGCGCCGATGGCCGCGGCTTTGCCGTCTCGGGCGGTGTGGCCACAGCGGTTGCCAACGCAATTCATCGCGTGCATCCCGACCGCGAGGTGAAGGTTGCGAATGCCGAGGGCCTTTCCGAGTGCCGCAAGATGATGAAGATGGCGGTAAAGGGCAAGTACGACGGCTATCTGCTTGAGGGTATGGCATGCCCGGGCGGATGCGTCGCAGGTGCAGGCACGCTCCAGGCCATCAACAAGACGACCGGCGCCGTGAAGATGTACGCAAAAAAGAGCCCCAATAAAAATGCCACGGATAACGAGTACATCGGCTATATTCCCGAGCTCGAGCGCCCAGGCGACGGTATTCACATCCATGCTGATGAAGCTGAGGCAATCGCCGTTCAGGAGACCTTTGAGGCGCAAAAGCCCCAGGAGTAGCATCCCGGTGTGCGCTTCTGCACCGCGTTTTGCCTTATAGATGATGTTGCGTCCCCGATACCCTTATGGTGTCGGGGACGTTTTCTTTTGAAGTAGGAGAAAGTCCTTGCACAACTGTATATAGCGTATATATACTGTACTTAACAGATATACACGGATAAGGATCGCCTATGGATATCATCATCTCCAATTCAAGCGGTAAACCCATCTATGAACAGATATCATCGCAGGTTAGGGCGCAAATCTTATCCGGTGCTCTCAAGGCAGGGGAACGGTTGCCCTCTATTCGCGTGCTAGCCGATGGGCTGGGCGTAAGCGTGATTACCACCAAGCGCGCCTATTCCGATCTTGAAGGCGAGGGCCTTGTCGAGACGGTGCAAGGCAAGGGCTGCTTTGTTTCCCAGCAGAACAAGGCATTGCTTCGCGAACGTCGTATGCGCCACGTAGAAGATCTTATGGCACAAGCCACCGCGGAGGCGAGGGATATCGGCCTTACGCGCGATCAACTTCATGACATGCTCGACCTTATGGTCCCTGAGGACCTTGAATAGAAAGGTACAAGGATGGAGAACCTGTTATCGATGCGCGGCGCGAGCCGGCGCATCAGCAACGACTTTGCCTTGCAAAATGTTGACCTTACCGTTAAGGAGAACGAAGTCGTGGGCTTCGTGGGTCCCAACGGCGCTGGCAAGACAACGATTATCAGGGCGGCTTTGGGCTTGGTTCGCCTTGATTCGGGCGACTTGAATCTCTTTGGGCAGTCCTTTGGCGCTAATGCAGATGAGGCTTTGCAACGCGAGCTTCGTGCTCGTATTGGTGTGGTCATGGACACATGCCCGTTTCCAAGCGATCATACGGTGCGCCAGGCGGCAGCAAGCGTATCTCCGGCGTATCCGCACTGGGATTGGAAGCGGTTTGAGACCCTATGTGTTGCGCACGGATTGAGCCTCAAGGCAAAGGTCAAGAGCCTTTCGCGCGGTATGGGAATGAAGCTTCAGCTTATCTGCGCGTTATGCCACGGCGCCGACCTTCTGCTGCTCGATGAAGCGACGGCTGGACTGGATCCCATTGCGCGCGATGGAATCCTCGACGAGCTGCGTGCGTTTGCGAGCGAAGCAGGCCATGGCGTCCTCCATTCAAGCCATATCACGAGCGATCTTGAGCGGATTGCAGACCGCGTGGTGGCGATTGACGCAGGGTGCATCGTGTTCGATTTGCCGCGCGAGGAGATAACCGACGTTGCGGGTGTCGCGCGCTGTACAGCGGCTCAGGCCGGCGAGGTCATGGCATGTGTGGACAGAGCGCGGATGCAGCGTCGCGATTACAGCGTCGACGTGCTTGTGCCCGATCGCTTTGCCTTTACCGAGGCGTTTCCGGATGTAGCTTGCGATCGCGCGAGCATCGATGAGTATCTGCACTTTTACCTGGGGGAGGCCGACCGATGAAAGAGGCAATTCGTTGTGATATCGCTTGTGTTAAGCCATTTCTGCCCATGCTTATCTCGACTGTGGTCGTGATTGATATTGTTTGGCTCTTTGCGGGCAATTCCTTCAGCCTGGTGGGGGCGTCGGTCGCGATGATGACGATGCTCATGTCTTTCTCGCTTGCGGGATACGATGATCAGTCTGGATGGGCACGCTTCCGTGCGGCGCTGCCCATCTCTCGTCGAAGCCTTATCGCTGGTCGATATGCGGTGGTGTTGGGATTTGGGTTCTGCGCAATTGCGCTGTGCGTTCCTTTGGCGATTGCAGTTGACTCCATCGCTTCCAATGCTGTTGTATTTGAGCAGGCTACAGCGCTTTTCTATGCAGGCGTTGTATCTCTCGCGGCAGCGCTTTTACTTTGTTCGTTTGTTATGCCGCTGGTTACGTTGTTTGGAACAGCGCGCGGTATGCGTTTCTTCGCGTGTGGCATCGGCACCTTTGCTGCGGTAGTGGTCGTGTTGCTCGGGCGCTTGCTGCCCCCTAGCGTTGTGTCCACGTTTGTTGAATCGATCGAGGCGAACCTCCTGCTTGCGGTTGCGGCTTCTATCGTTGTGGCGCTTGCTCTATACGGTGTGAGCTGTATGGTCTGCACTCGTATCTACTGCAGGCGCGACCTGTAGGTATATGGCGCCGATTGCTTTGGCACCATAGCTCATGTCCCAACCGCCCTGGCATTACGTGTGATGCCAGGGCGGTTTTCTGTTCCGCTATGATCTCATCGCGCCCCGATACCCAACGGTGTCGAGGCGCTTTTCTACATCAGTCCTCGATTAAAAAAGGCTCCCGCGCTTATGCACGGGAGCCTTTTGCATGAAGACGTGCTGGTATAGGCAGCGAATCTTACATGTGGTCGTGGCAGGTACGAGCGATAACGTCGAGCTGCTGCTCACGGGTAAGGTCGATGAACTTAACAGCGTAGCCGGAGACGCGGATGGTGAAGTTGGCGTACTCGGGCTTCTCGGGATGCTCCATAGCGTCCTTGAGCTTCTCGACACCAAAGACGTTGACGTTGAGGTGGTGAGCGCCGTTGGCGAAGTAGCCGTCCATGACGTTCACAAGGTTGGTCACGCGCTGCTCGTCATCGTTGCCAAGAGCAGACGGGTTGATGGTCTGCGTGTTGGAGATGCCGTCCAGAGCGTACTCGTAGGGGAGCTTGGCCACGGAGTTAAGGGAGGCAAGCAGGCCGTTCTGCTCAGCACCGTAAGCGGGGTTAGCGCCCGGGGCAAACGGGGTGAATGCCTTGCGGCCGTCGGGGGTGCCACCGGTAGCCTTGCCGTACACCACGTTGGAGGTGATGGTAAGGATGGAGGTGGTGGGCTCGGAGTTGCGATAGGTGTGATGCTTGGCGATCTTCTTCATGAAGGTCTTCAGCAGCCACACGGCGATGTCGTCGGCGCGCTCGTCGTCGTTGCCGTACTTGGGGAAGTCGCCCTCGACCTCGTAGTCAACAACAATGCCCTGCTCGTCACGGACGGTCTTGACCTTGGCGTACTTGATAGCGCTGATGGAGTCGACCACGTGAGAGAAGCCGGCGATGCCAGTGGCGAAGGTACGACGCACGTTGGTGTCGATGAGAGCCATCTCGGCGGCCTCATAGTAGTACTTGTCGTGCATGTACTGGATGAGGTTCAGGATGTTGACGTACAGGTCGGCCAGCCAGTCCATCATCAGATCGAACTTGTGCATGACCTCGTCGTACTCGAGGTACTCGCTCGTGATGGGAGCGTACTCGGGGCCAACCTGCATGTGGTTGCCCTTCTTGTCCATGAACTTCTCGTCCTTACCACCGTTGATGGCGTAGTTGAGAGCCTTGGCGAGGTTGGCACGAGCGCCAAAGAACTGCATCTCCTTGCCAGTCTCGGTAGCAGACACGCAGCAGCAGATGCTGTAGTCGTCGCCCCAGACCGGACGCATGACGTCGTCGTTCTCGTACTGGATGGAAGAGGTGGTGACGGAGATCTTGGCAGCGTACTTGCGGAAGTTCTCGGGCAGGCGCTTGCTGTAGAGAACCGTCAGGTTGGGCTCGGGAGCCGGACCCATGTTCTCCAGGGTGTGCAGGAAGCGGTAGTCGTTCTTGGTCACCATGTGACGGCCGTCCTGGCCAAGGCCAGCGACCTCAAGCGTAGCCCAGACGGGGTCGCCGGAGAAGAGAGCCTGATAGGACGGAATACGAGCGAACTTGACAATGCGCAGCTTGAGCACCAGGTGGTCGATGAGCTCCTGAGCCTCGGCCTCGGTGATCTTACCGGCGGCAAGGTCACGCTGGATGTAGATGTCCAGGAAGGTGGAAACGCGGCCCACGGACATGGCGGCGCCGTTCTGGGTCTTGATGGCAGCCAGGTAGCCAAAGTACAGCCACTGGACGGCTTCCTTGGCGTTGGTGGCCGGCTGGGAGATGTCGTAACCGTAAGCAGCGGCCATCTCCTTCATGCCCTTGAGGGCACGGATCTGCTCGGCGATCTCCTCGCGGGCACGCACGACGTCGTCGGTCATGGTGCGGCCGCCGCAGTTGAGCAGGTCCTCCTGCTTGCCGGCGATCAGGCGATCGATACCGTAGAGGGCGACACGACGGTAGTCGCCGACGATGCGGCCACGGCCATAGGTGTCAGGCAGACCGGTGATGACGTGGGAGTGACGAGCGGCGCGCATCTCGGGGGTGTACGCATCGAAAACGCCCTGGTTGTGGGTCTTGCGATACTCGTTGAAGATCTGATTGTACTTGTCGTTGACATGGAAGCCGTAGTTCTCGGCAGCCTGCTGGGCCATCTTGATGCCGCCATAGGGCATGAAGGCGCGCTTGAGCGGCTTGTCGGTCTGCAGACCCACAACCTGCTCCAGATCCTTCATCTCGGGATCGATGTAGCCAGCGCCATAGGCGGTCAGGCCAGAGACGATCTCGGTCTCACACTCGAGGACGCCGTTGTTGGCGCGCTCGGCTGCCTGAAGCTCCTGGACCTTGCCCCAGAGCTTGTCGGTCGCGTCGGTCGGACCGGCCAGGAAGGAGTCATCGCCATCATAGGCGGTGTAGTTGCGCTGGATGAAGTCGCGGACGTTGATGTCGTCCACCCAGTGACCTCCGGTAAAGCCATTCCACTCGTCGCGTAGTGCCATGTATGCCTCCTTGCATTCTCGTGCCGATCCCTGTTCGGCACGTTGATTACCTACATCTCGCCCCGTAGAATCCTTTGCGCACGCTCGGTGCGCTCGGGCGTCGGGGGGTCGACGTCACGAAGTTTGTAAGGGATGTTTAGCTCATCCCACTTGAAGATGCCCAGCGTGTGGTAGGGCAGAACCTCGACGCGTTTGACGCAATCGCCCAGCTCGGCGATAAAGTCGCGTGTGCGATACAGGTACTCGTCGACATCGGTGATGCCGGGAACGAGCACGTGGCGAATCCAGAGCGGCTGACCGATCTGGCTCAAGTAGCGCAGGCAGTCGAGGATGTTGGCGTTGTCGCGCCCGGTGAGCTTTTTGTGCTCCTCGGGGTCGATATGCTTGATGTCTGCCATCACCAGATCGCACACGTCCATCAGCTTGGTAAACGTGCCAAAGTACGGCTCGTTGCGCGTGAATGGTGCAAGCGAGGTGTCAAGGCAGGTATTGATGCCGCGGGCTTTTGCTTTGGTGAAAAGATCGAGTACGAACTCGGTTTGAAGCAGAGCTTCGCCGCCCGAGACGGTAATGCCGCCCTCAGGACCCCAGTAGCTACGGTAGCGCTCGGCTCGATCGAGAAGCTCGTCGGCTTCGATCATCTCGGCGCCTTCTGCCGCCCAAGTGTCGGGGTTGTGGCAATAGCTGCAACGCATAGGGCAGCCCTTGAGGAAAATGATAAAGCGCACGCCGGGGCCGTCGGCCGAGCCAAATGATTCCGTGGAATGAACACGTCCCTGCATCGTCGCTCCTCTCGTCACGTCGGTGCCGCAGCGGGCTTCGTTTTTGAACCCGTGCAAAGCATGCGTCAGTACAAGTGCAATGTACTGTGTCCCGTAGGGGCGTTCCTTGATTAGAATCAAGTAACGAGAAAAAATCAGGAAATTTTAAAGCGTCGGAAAGGAGGCGTGGAGATTCGTTAGAGAAATGACCATATGAACAATGTTCACAGGTAGATGGTGGTGTTTGGCGGGTGCTTTTGGGCGACGCCACCGGGATGGTGCACCACCGGGATGGTTCGGTGGCGAAACGGGTGAAAGTGCGCTTCCAGATGAATACGTGGCGGGTAGGTGGCTTTCGCATATACCCACGGGCAGTGCATGTTCGGGAGCTCGTTAGTCCTCGTGGTGCGCGACCTCGGCGAGTCCGTCGCGATTGAGCACGAGCAGCTTGCCTCGGCCCACGCGTTTGACAAGGCCTTCGCGGACAAACTGCGCCACGTGGCGCGAGACGGTCTCGGGGCGCAGGCCTACGGAGTTGGCAATATCTTCGAGGCGCATGTTGATTTCGGGGCCTACGCAGCTGTGGTCGCGCAGCAGCAGGTACTCGGCAAGACGGCGACGCGGGTTGCGGATACCCAGCATCATGGTCTTTTCTTCCGCGCGATCGAGCTCGGTGCATACCATGCGGATCAAGCCGAGTGCCACGCTGGGATGATTGGCGAGCATGGTCTCGAAGTCGGCGCGATGAATGCGGCACAGCTGCACGCGCGTGAGGCATTCAACGGAATAGTGGTAGATATGGTCTTTGAGGAACATGCCATACCAGAGAGCCTGGCCGTCATGCAGTACGTCGAGAACATATTCTTTGCCGCCCGGGGTGGTTCGATAGGTCTTGATGCGTCCCGAGCGCACGACAATGATCGACTCGATGGGGTCGCCTTCATGCACGATGATGGACCCGCTTTCATGTGTCGAGTGGCGCGAACAGGCAAGCAGCTCGCGCTTGGCATCGGCGGGAAGGTCGGCAAACAGGCGGATGTTTTCCATGCACGATGACCCTGCGCGCGAGAAAGCGCAGTTATGGCCCGCGCCGGCGCAAACTCGCCCGGTTTGGTTCATGCTCAGCTTGTCATCCATATGCGCATCTCCGATTACGCGCAGTAATACGTTGGAGTGTATTGTCACACAAAAGGCGTGCCGGCGGTATGGTACACGCGGCGGGGCTGGTGCGTGCCGTTGCGGTTCTATCGACGTTTTCACGCTGCCAAATGGAGCAAATAATCCCATTTAGGGCGTCGATGGCACCGACTAAACGGGGCTTTCTGCTTCATTTGGAAACGGTGCGCTGACGATACGTTCTGTCATGCGTCAACGCCCGCGTTTATGCTGCGGTGTGCGACAATGGGCGGCATGTGAAACGGCGGCGACTGCCGCGGGCGACGGACGTGGTGACGGCCGTGGGCGCTCGGCATCGGCCTCGACGCGCGGCCTTCGCGGCAACATGGCCACAACGGAATCTGAATTGCGAGGGGGAATGTATGAAGCAGGCAGTTATCGGCATCTTGGCGCATGTGGATGCAGGTAAGACCACGCTTGCCGAGGCGATGCTCTTCGACGCGGGGCAAATCCGCATCCGCGGACGCGTCGATAACGGCGACTCGCACCTGGATACCGATGCAATCGAGCGCGAGCGCGGCATCACCATCTTCTCTTCGCAGGTAGTGATCGAGCACGGGGATACGCGCTTCATGCTCGTCGACGCCCCGGGGCATGTCGATTTTTCTGCCGAGGCGGAACGAACACTCCAAGCACTCGATTACGCGATTCTGGTCGTTGGCGCCAACGACGGTGTCCAGGGACACACCGAGACACTGTGGCGCCTGCTCGACCGCTACAACATCCCTGCGTTCATCTTCGTCAACAAGATGGATTTGGAGAACTCTGGGCGCGAGGCGATCGCTGCCGAGCTGCAACGTCGTTTGGGTGAGGGCTGCTTGGATGCCGAGGAGCTTTTGGCCGAAGGCCCCGCGCAAGAGGACGCCGCCGCGCTTGATGAGCGGGCGCTCGAAGAATATCTGGGCGAGGGATCGCTCTCGCTGCCGACGCTTTGCCGACTGGTGCGCGGGCGCGCCCTCTTTCCGTGCTTTTACGGATCGGCCCTCAAGGACCAGGGCGTGGCCGAGCTGTTGGATGGTATGGGCAAGCTTATCGAGGAACGCGTCTGGCCTGGCGATTTTGCCGCGCGCGTGTACCGAGTGAGCCATGGTGACCATGGAGAGCGCCTTGCCTGGCTCAAGGTAACCGGCGGCGTTCTCCGTGCAAAACAGCTGATGGAGGGGATTGCCGCGAGCGAGGTATGGCGCGACAAGATAGATCAGGTGCGCATCTACAACGGTTCGAGGTTCGAGCTTGTGCAGGAAGTTCCCGCGGGCGGCATCTGCGCCGTCACCGGTCTTTCCCATGTGCGGCCGGGCGATGCTTTGGGCGCTGAGCCTGCGGGAATCTCGCCGATAATCGCGCCGGTTCTCACCTATAC
>SKER01001887.1_pt1 | contig 15438 bp, 17 predicted proteins | sample 4826961 | NCBI WGS metagenome assembly SKER01 (sample SAMN11008804, study PRJNA524170) | human gut metagenome | biome: Human fecal sample; material: Feces; isolation source: fecal sample from pouch patient p47 | host: Homo sapiens | place: Israel: Tel-Aviv | collected 2016-11-16 | reverse complement strand
GCTATCTCTGATGAGGCTTTGAACAAGGCCTTATAGGATATCAATCACCGACCACGAAAATGTTTAGCTTACAGAACTGCTAGTGAAGCTCTAGAGGATGAGTTCAAGTAAATGTTGCACTTATTCTTGCAATTTTTCAATAATATTACCGATTATCTCATGCAACCGATGAAATTACAAGGCTTACAGCTTCATTCAGAAATGTTTTCAAGATTAATAATATTCAGAAAAAACGCAAAAAGACAAATCCCCTAGGATTGTCTTAATTTTTATTAAGGGTGACTGACAATGATTTCCAAATCACCACTAAGTGTCCACGAAGTCACATCGCTTGGTAGAATGAAGTGGCTACCTTTGGCAATGTCGTAATCCTGACCATCTACATAAAGGCTTCCTTGACCATCAAGCACACTGAATAAACTGTAATCAGCGGTCTTTTCAAAATCAGCCCTACCTGAGATTTCCCATTTATATACGGCAAAGAAATCACTAGCTACTAAGAGCGTTGATTTGAAATCATCTACTTTTGTTGTAACTGGGCGACTGTTGGCAGGTTCTCCGATAGTAAGCACATCGATAGATTTTTCAAGATGGAGCTCACGCAAGTTTCCTTGATCATCTTTACGGTCAAAATCATAAACACGATAAGTCGTATCACTAGATTGTTGCGTTTCAAGAACCATGATACCTGCGCCAATAGCATGCATGGTACCACTTGGCACATAGAAGAAATCTCCTGCTTTAACTGGAACCTTGGTCAAGAGATTTTCCCAATCCTTACTTTCAATTTGCTGGCGCAATTCTTCTTTTGATTTAGCATTGTGACCATAAATGATTTCTGCGCCTGGTTCAGCGGCAATGATATACCAACACTCTGTTTTACCAAGCTCACCTTCATGTTCAAGTCCATAAGCATCATCTGGATGGACCTGAACTGAAAGCCAATCATTGGCATCCAAAATCTTTGTCAATAGCGGGAAGACAGGTTCCTGACGATTGCCAAACAATTCTCGATGCTCTGCATAAAGAACATCTAAAGTTTGACCAGCATAACGACCATTCTTAATAGTCGATACACCATTTGGGTGAGCTGAGATAGCCCAGTACTCTCCAACATGGTCGCTTGGAATGTCGTAGCCAAAGACATCACGCAAATGCGTGCCACCCCAAATTTTCTCTTGCATGACAGATTGTAAAAATAAAGGTTCAGACATAATAATCTCCTTATTCTAGGAACGAGAGCCTTATAGTCTCTGGGAAATTTTAGAAAAACGACCATCAGTGATAGAGTTGTAGATGGATAAATTCCAAATATGTCTGTAAATCACATGCAAGTCCCTAGTCCTCTTATTTACCAAAATTTTAGGCAAGTTCTTATGATTGTTAAATCCATTATAAGCATAATTTGTGAAGAATTCAACAAGTCTTTATAGAACAAATTAAGAATTTAATTTCCCGGTCACTATCAGTAATTATTTGACAAAAAATATTCTGTTAAACGTTTTCCCGAATCTATCTATTTGTACTAAGTAAATTTTTTACCTATAATGATAGAAGTATTTTATGAAAGGAAACCTGTCAATGAAATTCTATTCCTATGACTATGTGCTAAGTCAGATTAGCCAACAAAACTGGGGCATGGTCGCCATTTCTACCCTGTTAATTCTTGTAACTGGCGTATTTGCATTTAAGGCCTATAAAGACAGACATGATACTAAGTTCCGTGAACTCTCTATCATTTCTATTTTAACTTTGGTGGTTATTGTCCTTATTGCTATCAGCAATTTCCAAACTAATCACACCAATGATAACCAGTTTCGAGCATCTCTTCATTTTATTGAAGTTATTTCGAAACAGCTAGATATCAAGAAAGAGGATGTCTATGTCAATACTTCTGCAGCCACTGATGGAGCTATCGTAAAAGTTAAAGACAACTACTACCGTGCCATTGCAGGTTCGGATCCCGATAGCTACTTGCTCGAACAAATTAAACTATACAAGTCTGATGTGGAACTCGTGGAGGTTAAACAATGATATCTTTTTATCTTACTGTTGCAATTAAACTAGCCTTGGGGCTTGTGTCACTGGTCTTTGTTATCAATGTCACAGGTAAGGGTAACTTAGCACCTAGCTCAGCTACTGACCAAGTACAGAACTTCGTACTTGGTGGAATCATCGGTGGAACGATTTATAGTAGCTCAGTTTCCATCCTCCAGTATATCGTGATTCTGATTATTTGGACGATTTTGATTTTACTGCTTAAATGGCTAAACACCAATATTCGCTTTTTCAAACACTTGATTGACGGTAAGCCAACGGTCATCATTACTCATGGTAGGTTGGATCCTGAAGCTTGTCGTGCCAAAGGACTCTCTGCCTCAGATGTAGCTTTGAAACTTCGTTCTCAAGGCATTTTCCAACTCAAAGAAGTTAAACGTGCTGTGATTGAGCAAAACGGTCAATTGATTGTGGTTTGTGCAGGTGATGAAAATCCGAAATACCCAATTGTCACAGATGGCGTCGTGCAGTTGGAAATTCTTGACAGTATCGGAAAATCTGAAGCATGGTTAAACAACGAACTTACTAAAATGGGATATGACAACATTTCAGATATCTTCATCGCTGAATATGATAAAGGAAAAATCAATGTTGTCACTTATTAAACAAATCTCTTGCATTACGGTCTGAGATTTTCTACAATGGTCTCATCATAAAAAGGAGGTTCTATCATGGGAATCGAAGATAAATTGAATCAAGCTAAAGGTGCTCTTAAAGAGGGTGCTGGTAAATTGACTGGCGACAAAAAGACTGAAGCCGAAGGTGCTGTTGAGAAAGTTGTAGCTAAAGCAAAAGACAGTCTCGAAGACGTTAAAGGTAGCGTTGAAGGTGCTGTTGAAGGCCTTAAAAATGCTGTTTCTAAAAAATAATTCAAAATACACAGAGGCTCTCTTCACCAAATGAAGAGGGCTTCTGTTTTCCTTTATGTTCTTAATTAGGATTACTTACGAGAATGCTTGCTTCCTTTTAGGGCAAATGAGGTTGTCATCATAACTGCTCCTAATGCGCCTAGTCTCAAGCTATTCACATCACCAGTATCTGGTAGGGCTGATTTGTTTGTTTGCTTGCTTTGAGAACTTTTAGCAGACTGGTTACTCTTAGTACTTGTCTGACTATTTTGTTTTTGAGCAAAATCAGTCTGAACGCTTGATGTCGTAGATTACTTTTGGTTGGAAACTTCTCTTAGCTGACCTTTTGATTCTGCTTCAGAACTTTGATTTTGAGTTAACATCTTATTTAACTTCTCAGCAGTCTCTTCATCTGGTTGTTGGGCACTGCTTGGCGTATTGGTATTTGCTTGCTCATGCTGTGCTTCTGCTGACTGATTTGCAACTGCTACTTCAGATATAAGTGATCGTACTTCAGGATCTGCAGCTCTAGTCGTTGATGTGCCTTGACCTGATGGACTTGCTGTTGACGAATCAGTGTCTGAGGTTGAAGCCACAGTTAAAGTACTTGTAGCCGTTTCCGCACTTGTTTCAGTAATAGCTGATGTATTGTCGGTCTGTGTACTTTCTTCAATTTAATTCGGAGTGGTTGCGCCTGTCGTAACGGTTGAGAGTGTTGATTCGTTGTTTACCTCGTCAGCTGAAGCCTTATTTTCATTTAGGACAACTGAGCTACCGAAGATTTATCTGGCTACTAGGACTGAACCAGCTGTTTTCCATTTTGATGATTTCTTAATCGCATAACGTTTCTGTGTTTTTTTAGTTTGTTTGTATGTCATATTTTGAACCTCTTACTTACTTTTGTGATCACTCTATTAAACACAAGAAACCTAAGATAAGGCTTAAAGAAAAGCTAACTTTTCCTTAAAGCAAACACATCTCAAAAGTTAGTTTTTTTTTCTGTCTAACTTTTGGGGTGCAGTTTAACTTTGGGAACCTTCTTTACTTTCAAGGATAATGAGCAGTTCATCTTCCTTGGACAAGGAGGCGTAGCTAACTGCATACAAGTCGAAGGGTGAGCGAATTACTGTCTTTTTCCCCATCAGAACCAAATTGCGAGAACTCTGTCTCTACTTCAAATATCAAAAAATGGTAGGCCAAGAGGACTCTACCATTTTCATCTTAATACTTAGAATGTTTGTAACCATAAAAGGCATAAATAGCCGAACCAATTAGCACTGCTATGCCAAAGGCTAACCAGGTTTGCCAACTGTATTGACTCATAAATGAGAGACAGATGATAATGGAAAGGATTGGCAAAACCGGAACAAATGGAACCTTAAACTCACCCTTCTGTGGCAAGCCCTTGTCCTTACGAAGAATGATAAGAGCAATAGCCAAGAGGACCAAATAACCCAAGGTCGCAATATTAACCAAGGATGCCATATTAGCCAAAGAGAAGAGTCCTGCTGAGATAGCTGAAAGGATACCAGTCAAAAGTGTCGCATGGTGTGGAACCTTATGTGTCTTTGAAACCTTTTGGAAAGTTTGTGGAAGAAATCCATCACGCGCCAAGCTATAAACCATGCGACTAAGGGCATAGGCCATGGAAATACATACGGTAATTAAGGTCATAATGGCAACTACCGATACATAATTGGCTGCCCAAGGCACACCAATATAACGAAGGCCATAAGCTACGGCATCGTCGACATTTAACTTGGTATAGTGGACAACTCCCGTCAAGACTAATGAAACCACTGCATAAAGTGAAGCGACGATAATCAAAGCGAGAACAATACCTCGAGGAACATTCTTTTGCGGTTCCTTAATCTCATCTACTGTCATAGAGATGGATTCAAATCCAAGAAAACCAAAGAACATGAGAGAAGCACCTGCCATAATTCCCGTCTTCCCTCCATAAATTTGACCAAAGCCAAATGGTGCAAAGTTAGACCAATTAGCTGGATTCAGGTGGAAAAGACCAACCAGGATGAAGACCGCCAAGGCAGAGAACTTAAGCACCACTAGGAGTGAGTTCAAACGAAGGGCTTGTTTGGAATCCATGAGGAGGAGAGCCGTCACAAGCACCAAAACCAAGACTGGCAAAAGGTCAATATAGGTCCCCTGACTCGGATTAAAAGAGCCACTGATAGCCCGGGGGAGCTGTAGGCCAAAGCTTGCCAAGAGTCCCTTGAGGTAGGCTCCCCAACCAGAGGCAACACTAGACACGGCGTTCAGGAAAACAATCATTGTAAGCCATCCCCCCATCCAAGCAGGGTACTCACCCCAAGAGGCGTAGAGATAACCATAAACACCACCAGCTGATGGGTAGCGTGAGGCAAACTCAGCAAAGAAAATGGCTGACATACCCACACAAACGGCTGAAATCAAAACAGAAATAATCAGGGCAGGACCTGCCAAGGTTGATGCTGCAGTACCAGTAATCGTAAAGATTCCTGTTCCCACCATAGCACCAATCCCCAAGAGGACGACATCCCTGAGGGTCAGATGCCGTTTCATCTCAGTTTGAGCTAAACCGACATCCTTTTTACGAAAAATACTCATTTTTATACTCCATTTTTTGAGAAATACCGCACTATTATACCATATTTCAGGCCAAAAATAGACCTATTTCTGTATTTTTATACTTCTATTATTAGAAAGCATGATCAATATTAGGATTCCGTAACGAGGATTTTCTAATGCGTTGCCTATATCTATCAAAAACAAAGTACTCAATATTTTGCTTTAGTTGTCTATTTTTCTTTAGTTTGATTAAATTACGAAACATTTAAAATCTTTAGAAAAGGCTATGAAAAAGATACCAATTGCGTTTAATTCTTCTAATGAAAGTTGTTAGAATGAGGTCGTAAAAATAGAAAAAGGGAGATTTTATGGAAAATAAAGTTCATTTTAAACTTCATAAAGTGAAGAAACAATTGGTTACCATTGCCGTGTCTGGTTTGGCACTTTGTGCCTCATTGATTGGTGTCGGTGTCTCTGCCGACGAACAAGCTACGAATCAAATCACCTCAGCAAGCACACCTGAAAGCGTCAGCCAAGATCCAGATCTTGTCATCACAGAAACAAGTGTAGCTACGTCAAAAGCTGATCAAGTCGAACCCAATAAGGTAACTGATACAACTACTACTGTTACAGCTGATAAGCAGCCAGTCCTTAAAGAAGACCAAGCAAGTAGCACTTACAATTTGGATAGTGGTGAAACGAGAACTGTTTCTTCAACTTCAGAAGTTGCTAGCACAGCTACTGACGTAAACAATCAAGCACTTGAATCTGTTGAAACTACTGTTGTTTCTGGCGGTCAATTCAAGAGTGATGCTGAAGGCAACTGGTACTACCTTAAAGACGGGAAAATTCTGACTGGTGCTCAAAACGTTGACCATTTCGACCTTTATTTCCACAAGGATGGCAAGGAATCCAAAGGGGAGATTATCACTGAAAATGGACAATCTTTCTATTATGACAAAGCCAATGGACGTAAGGTCACAAATACCTCTATCAACATCGATGGTCAAGCCTACAATGCAGATACCCAAGGTCGTCTAACACCAGTTCTTCCTGAAACTAACAAACGCAACCAGTTTATCTAAGTTAATAACCACAACTGGTATTACCTTGGAAAAGATGGTAAACCCTTCACTGGTGCTCAGAACATTGATGGTTTTAACCTCTACTTCCACGAAGACGGCCGACAAGATAAAAACGAAATCGTTATTATTAATGGTGATAGCTACTACTTCGACAAAGATGGCAAGATGTTCAAAGATGACTTCGTCACCGAGAATGGCAATCTCTACTACTTTGACGCTACTGCCTATCAACCTAATTTTGTCTTTGTCTCAGATAAAGCTGGTCTTGGTATTACATGAGGGACTTCAAGGCAACTAAAGGCTTCTCGGGTCCAATAAGCTTCAGTACAACCTTTATAGACCGTAGCCATGCAACCAATAAGATAATCACCAAAGAGCTTTATGGCGATCAGTATTATTTTGATCCCAAGACACTGGTATCATGGTAACCAATCGTTATGTTTCTGACAATCAGGCGAATGGTAAAACATATGATTTACAATTAATCGATGACCAAGAAATTAAGTCACACAAAATTCGCATCTCAAATACTGTGACAATCACGTATATTTACAAGGAAGTAAGTGAAGGTACAGCTGAAAACCTGTAACACCAGTTACACCAACGAGTGCTAAAAAACTTTGTCTCCCTAAAGGAAATAATGGTGTTAAAACACGTGTACCAGCTAAAAAGAACACTCCTATTCTTGCAGTAGACTACCTCTAAGTAATAAAAAACAAAGACAAACTAAACTCGTCTTTATTTTTTCATTCCAAATTAACACAGTAGTTTTTTAAATCATATATTCCAAGTCGTAACTAGCATCAGAAAGAATACGTGCCAAAAATTGTTGGGTGCGTTTTTCTTTTGGTCTGTAAAAAATGTCTTTGGGACTTCCCTCTTCAATGACATGGCCACCATCCATAAAGACAACATGGTTAGCTACATCTCGTGCAAAGCCCATCTCATGAGTTACAACTACCATTGTTGTTCCTTCATTAGCAAGTTGTTTCATGACGTCGAGAACATCCCCAACTAACTCTGGATCAAGTGCAGATGTTGGTTCATCCAACAAGATGACTTCTGGTTTAACTGCTATTGCTCTAGCTAAACCAATACGTTGTTGTTGTCCTCCTGAAAGCTGTGAAGGATAGTAATCTTTAAACTCCAAAAGACCAACTTTTTTTAGTGCCTCTTCAGCAATCTGGTGTGCTTCACTTTTGGGAACTTTCCTAGCAATCACTAAACCTTCTAAGATGTTCTCAATGGCAGTCTTATTTGCAAATAAATTGTAATGTTGGAATACAAAAGCCGTCTTCTTTCGGATATCTAAAATATCTTTCGTTGACAACTTATCCAAAGGGTAATCCTTCCCCGCGATTGTTAGTTGACCACCATCTGCTTTTTCCAAATGATTAAGGCAACGTAAGAAAGTTGTTTTTCCGGAACCGGATGGTCCCAATATAACAACCACATCTCCCTGTTTCACTTGTAGATTAACATCAACAAGAACCTGACGATCTCCGAATTTTTTTGAAATATGTTTAGCTTCTAGCATAGTGACTCCCTCTAATTAAATTGCAATTTTCTTTCTCCAAGTTTAAAAAGAACTTGAATAATACCACAAATGATTAAATATAAAATGAAGATGACAAAATAAGATTCAAAATATTGATATCCATATGCTGCTTCAACTCGTGCAATTGCTGTTATATCTTTTATTGTCATAACAAAAACAAGTGAAGTCCCTTTCACAATATTAATAACTAAGTTACATAAATTTGGAAGAGCAGCTTTAAGCGCTTGTGGAAAAACTATTCTTAGATAGGCTTGTCTTGTTGTTAAACCTATGGATTGTGCAGCTTCTAGCTGACCCTTATCAACAGTTAGCAATGCTGAACGAATGATTTCAGATAAACTTCCTGTTGTCATCAAACTATAAATAATAAAGGCGTAGTAAAGTGGATTAACCTTGAAGACATCTACATGACTTCCAATTCCTTTAAAAAACTGGTTTAGTAAACTAGGGAATAAACTATAAAAGAATAAAATTAATAAAATGGGTGGAGTTGCTCGAATAAAGGCAAGATAAATGACTGAAAATGTTTTTACAGCTCTCACCTGATAAACTTGACCTAACGCTAAGAAAAGAGCAGGTGGAAAACTCAATAGGATAGCCACAACCATGATTCCAAGTGTTACTGGGACTCCATGTAAAGCTTTAATAAAGGTATCAATAATAAAAGTTGAATTCATTTTTTACCTCGCTTTGATACTCAATTTTTGCTCTGTCATTCTAGAAATTAGAGATAGAATTAATGCTATTCCCCAATAAACAAGGGCCACTGCTGTGTATGTTTCTAAAGAATAATTTCCTAAATGACGACTAATCAAAAGGTTTCCCTTTCCCATGACATCAATAAATCCAATCGTGTAAGCCAATGCTGCATCACGCATTAGGTTAAGTATAGCTGTTGTAATATTTGGCAAAGCTACCTTAAAAGCTTGAGGAGCAACAATTCTCACGAAGGCCTGCTCTGGAGTCAGACCGATACTAAGACCAGCCTCTAATTGTCCTTTAGGAATTGCTTGATAGGCGGCTTTAAAGACTTCTGAGATTAAAGCTGAAAATAGAAGAACCATGGTCACTAAAACAAATATTAACTTAGACCAGTTATTTATGTCCAACCCCAACCACCAATTGAGAAATTCAGGAACTCCATAGAATACCAAGAACAATAATACAATAGGTGGAGTACAACGTAAGATAAAAACATAACCCTTAGCAAGATTTTCAAGAGCTTTATCCTTAGAAAGACTTGCCCATGCTATCAAACCGCCTAACAACGACCCTAGTATAGTCGTTAACAAGAGAACTAACAATGTCATTGGTAAGCCCTTTATGATTTCCGGAATTGCTCCAATCACTTTTGAAATGTCATAATTGACCATATTTTCTCCTAACTAAACTCGTTCAGAAGCTTATCAAAGTAGCCTACTGTTTATACATCACAATCTAATTATTTATCAACGTATGAAAAGACATCTTCGCCAAAGTATTTTTTAGACAATTTTTCAAGCGTACCATCTTCTTTTAATTCTTTAATTGCCTTCGTATATTCTTTTGAAAACTCTTCATTCTTACTATCACGATGGAAGAGTGGGTAAGTCGGAATACCTTTATATGGGAACCAAGTTAACTTGTCCGCATATTGATGATAAGCACCATCCTTATCAGTCACAGCTTTTTCAAAAGACAATTTAATATCAAAATAAGCATCATAACGATTTTCCAAGACCCATGCATAGGCATCTGAAACTTGGAAAGATTCTGCAGATGTCAACTCAATTGGCTGATCTTTATGTTTATCGTTATAGTCCTTGATAACATTCCACTGTGCATTTTGTGGTGAGATAGGTACCAATTTTCCCTTTTGTTTGGCAAAATCTGAGATATTTTTATATTTATCTTTATCTTCCTTACGAATGGTAAATCCAATAATACTTGCTCCAATTGGATCTTTTGGTATGATGAACTTTTTAGCTCGTTCATCTGTGTACCAAGCACCCTTAGTACCAATATCATATTTACCTGACTCCAGACCAATTAAAAGATCATCATCACTTGTTCCTGTATATTCAAACTTATATTGTGGAAGCCTTTTATCAATTTCCTTCAATACAGCTACCTCATAGCCATCAGAGTTACCATCTTTGTCCACAAAATCATAAGGAACATAGTTCTGAGTATGGGCAACTTTTAGAGTTGTCACCTTTCCTGAGTCTGTTTTTGCCTTTTTATCTCCTGTTAAACTACGTCCAATGACTGTTGCGCCAATAAGTGCTACAACAACTGCTCCACCAATTATCCAAGTCTTTTTACTCATATCAATATCTCCCTTTTATTATAAAACTGTTGCTTCACGTACCCATTTAATACGTTCGTGGTTAATATCGCTTGGAACCGTACAGTCAGCACCAATGATTAAACCGTGGGTCCCTGTATTAGCAATAATCTCTTTAACCTTTTCTTGAATGGACTCTTTACTTCCATTGTATAAAAGACCATCTTTACCATTTTCAAAACCACCGAGTACTGTCCGGCCACCAAAAATATTACGACCTTCTGCTAGACTGATTCCTTCAGGGCCAACTGCCCAATTAATCACCTGAGAAGGATAGTCTTTAAAGAGCTTAATATCATTTCGTGCCCCTTCATAACCACAAATATGTAGAATGTTATGACCACCAGCTTCCTCAGCAGCTTTCAATACACTTAATTCGCTTGGAGCAATAATATCTTTATACGTATCAGCAGTAACACGATTATCTTGAATACTTTGAACACTGAGGTAAATGCCATCTGCTCCTGCTTCCTTAATCACTCGTTGACTAAGACTAGCAATATCCTGTCCAATAACATCTAACACATGCTTCAAAGCATCTCGGTTCTCCACGATGTAATCTGCGATAAGATCATCGCCACCCGAAACATTTCCTACTAACCACTTAAAATAAGTTACTGGAGCAAAGATATTGTAAATTGCAACAATATCTTCAGGAAAATCAGCAATTAGACTTTTTACAAGTTCAACTTGTGCAGAAATCCAAGGATGATTAACACCCAAAGGTTCAATCGTTTGCAAATCACTGATTGATTTAAAATTTTTAAAAGCTAGCTGAGGATAGGCAAAGAAACCATCACTCATCAATTTAACAAAGTCAGGTTTGACTTCTGCAATAAATTTTTTATGACCAGCTTTATTCTTATCAATAATTTCTGGATTTTCAAAACCATGAAGCCACTCATCCTCAGTGGTAAAATGGTGCCAAAATCCCACAGGCACACGATCAACACTTTCTCCACGAAATGCTTTTAAAACTAATTCTCTTTTTTCTGACATAAAAATCTCCTTTTCTTTTTATCCAAATATTGACAGTTCAATTCACATATCTAAAAGTATCTAATTCTCAGTGTCTTCAACTGTGAATGTCATTATCTTACCAGACATTAACACATTAGAAAAATAAATTAAATTTATCGTCTGCCATAAATTTAATTTATGATTAAAATATCATCCTCCCACTAAAACCAATAGTTATCTATTATCAAGCTATCTATCACTATATAGTATTATCCGTGTTGGTTATAAGTAATTCTTAACGCCAAGATAAACAATTACTATCACAAACATCATAAACAGTCAATTCTTCCTGAAAAATAACTTCTCTGACTAACTTTGCTATAATAGTCTCAAACAAAGCAAAGGAGACTTTTTATGACTAACTTATACGATTTTACAGTTTCAGACCAAGCTGACCAACCTGTGTCTCTCCAGGACTATAAGGGAAAGGTAGTCTTAATTGTTAATACAGCAACAGGCTGTGGTTTGACGCCACAGTATCAGGGCTTGCAGGAACTCTATGATAATTACAAAGACCAAGGATTCGAGATTCTTGATTTTCCTTGTAATCAGTTTATGGGTCAGGCACCAGGTAGTGCTGAAGAAATAAACACCTTCTGCACCCTCAATTACCATACAACCTTCCCTCGTTTTGCCAAAATCAAGGTCAATGGTAAGGAAGCTGAGCCACTTTTTGATTGGCTTAAAAAAGAAAAATCCGGACCACTTGGAGCTAGAATTGAGTGGAACTTTGCTAAGTTTTTGATTAACCGTGAAGGACAAGTCGTCGAACGCTTTTCTTCCAAAACTGATCCACTAAAAATGGAAGAGACTATCAAGTCTCTTCTTAATAACTAAAAACAAAAAACGAGAGTAAAACTGAACGACAAACTCTGACTGTCGCTAGTTCTGCTCTCGTTTTCATATGTTAAGAAAATAGTATAGAAAGAAAATTTGCTTTATTTTAGAATAAAGCTGTCAATGCTGTAATCAATCCAAAGATGATACCTGGCGCATTCGCAGCAGCTAGGGGAAGGTCACGTTCTTTTTTAAAGAGACCATAATAAACCCAAAGGCTACAGTTGATAGCTGCCACCAAAGGTTGAATAAAGTTTCCTTTATGACCAGACAGATTGTCCATGATTTGTGGCACGTATGATACGTACATCATAACTGACATGAAGGTCGCTACCCAACCAAGGGTTTTCATTTGTTTATCTGACATGTTGATTCTCCTCTTTCATAAAAAATTCACTCTGTCCTTTAGACCTGTGAGAATGGTCTCAGGACGTGTTTCAATCCTTTAAAATTAAAACAGAGTCTATCTTACGCTACCAGAGCAGAGAATGCAAGGATTCTGGGACAATGTTAATAAGATGTAAACTATCACAAAATTGTGCATTTAGTCTCTTATGTAGCGTTTTCAAAAGATAAAAAGACCTCCATAATTTAACCTTTGGTAGCATACGACCCCTTTCGCGCAACAATTGTTACGCAACGTATGTTGCATAATGAATGCCAAAACAAAAAAAGAAGTGTCAAGAAAAATCCATAAAGCATAAAACAAAAAAACCAGCTCACCGATACAAGTGACGACTGGTCTACTAATAAGTACTCTATGGCAAATCATTGCCTGCAGCCAGGTAGATTTGGTACCATTCCTTGCGCGTTAGGGTGACTTCTGCTGCTTTCCCCGCTTCAAGGACATGCTGGGGTTTGGTCGTTCCGATAACGGCCTGCATCTTACCTGGATAACGAAGAACCCAAGCAAGGGCAATAGCTGTCGGAGTGACCTGGTATTTCTTCGCCAAGTCATTGAGGACATGATTGAGAGCCGCAAACTCTTCCTTGCCGACAAAATTTCCCTTGAAAAAGCCATGCTGAAGGACAGACCAAGCTTGAATCACCGTATCGGTTAAACGACAATACTCAAAGACACTGCCATCTCGCACGGCTGCTTTTTGCCCTTCCATATTGACATGAAAACCAGCTTCAAAGCTCGGCGTAAAGGCAGCACTCAACTGTAACTGGTTGACCTTGAGTGGTTGTTTGACAGCCTTTTTGAGCAATTCCATCATCATAGGATTTTGATTGGATACCCCAAAATGACGGACCTTGCCCGCTTGCTCCAAGTGATCAAAAGCTGCTGCCACTTCTTCAGGCTCCATGAGGGCATCCGGTCGGTGAAGGAGGAGACTATCTAAGTGCTCGATCTGCAGACGATCGAGGATACCATCGACGGAGTCCAAAATATAGTCCTTTGAAAAATCAAAATAGGTAAATCCGTCTTTGCGAATCCCACACTTGGACTGGATCCACATCTGGTCCCGAAGATCGGGACGGCGCTTGAGTACCTTACCCAGCAGGACCTCACACTGGCCATCGCCATAAATATCCGCCAGATCAAAGGTGTTGATTCCAATCGACAAGGTTGCCTCCACCAAGGCCTCCACCTCATCTTCACTCATCTGACTAATCCGCATCATCCCAAGGACAATCGTGGACAGACGTTCATTTTCAGCAAAATCAATATACTTCATCTCTGCCTCCTTTTCTGTATCTCTATTGTAGTGAAAAGGGTTTCAAAACTCAAGTCCTAGCATTCATTTAGAATTTATCTACTAACTAGTCTTAGGATACAAAAAATAACAAGATTTCTCAATCCTGCTACTTTTTTGTCTTATCATTTTGAAATTCTTTAGTCATAGTACAGCCAATTGTCAAGCTGGCTGCCTGAGTTAAAGTGATTATTTATCGCCAAAAACTTTGAAACGACCTTCTGTTTGGATGTCTTTGTCTCCTGCTGCTGCAACGATTTTACCAAATGGGGCTTGAGCTCGGAGTTTCCAGTTAGCTGGAATGTCATATTTTTCAGCTAATTGTGCATCAACAAGTGGGTTGTAGTGTTGTACGTTCATGCCGATATTCTTCTCAGCCAAAGCCAACCATGTTGCATAAAGGGCGATTCCATGACCTTGCTCTGACCAAATTGGGAAGTTTTCAGCGTATAGTGGGAATTGCTCTTGAAGGCCTTTCACTACATCTTGGTCCTCGTAGAAAAGGATTGTTCCCTTAGCTTGAGCAAAACCTGCCAAACGTTCTTTTGTTCCCTCAAAGGCTTCTGCTGGCGTTACTTTTTCAAGCTCTGAATAAGCGATTTCATTCCAGAATGCATCTGATTCTTCATCTAGCAAGATCACCACACGTGATGTTTGTGAGTTGAAGGCTGAAGGTGTGTTAAGGACAGCTCCTTGAATGGTTTCAATCAATTCTTGGTTAGAGAGCTCAAGGCCTTTTCCTAATGCGTAGATAGAACGGCGTTTTGTTTGTAAGTCTGTAAAGTAGGTCATAGGTATTCCCTCTTTCTTTATGATAAATAGTAATTGTTAAAATTGTTAAGCTGTTTTGTAATAACTTTTATTACAATAACCATTATAACCGTTTCGAATGTAATGTCAACAGTTACGACTCAAAAAATCACTAATTATTATTGTTTTCTTACGCGTGTCAAAATACCATCCTTATCCTCTACTATTAACACATTAGAAGATAACCAATTGACCTTCGCTCCACGATTGTTAGCACGTTCTACAATGCCAATCAAGTCTCCCTTCTCTTCCACTTCAACGACGTAGTAAGCAAGACCAGGCATATCTTTGTCACGTTTGAACAAGTTTTTTCCTCCCCATTCGTTGACTGCAAGGTGATGGTGGTAATCACCTGAAGCAATCCAACTAGCACTTGGAATGGTAAACTTATCCGCTAGCTTCAAGATATCCTGATAAAAAGTCCTTGCTAGCTGACTATCTTTGACCGATAAATGAATATGCCCCATGCGAGTATCCTTAGCTAGCACAAAAGGCTCAACTTTGCGTCCCATCTCGTAAATTTCTTGAGCTGATAGTTCTTCAGTTACACCAACGATGCGACCATCCTCACGAATATCCCATTCAGCAACCGGCTTGTCTCTATAAAGCTCAATACCATTACCTTCAA
>SKER01001858.1_pt1 | contig 15662 bp, 17 predicted proteins | sample 4826961 | NCBI WGS metagenome assembly SKER01 (sample SAMN11008804, study PRJNA524170) | human gut metagenome | biome: Human fecal sample; material: Feces; isolation source: fecal sample from pouch patient p47 | host: Homo sapiens | place: Israel: Tel-Aviv | collected 2016-11-16 | reverse complement strand
TGTTCCTTTAAAAATAGCTACCAAACTTAAACAGATGGTGCCAAGAAAAAAAGAGGTAATATCACTGTAAAAAATTGCTACATACGGTGATACAACTATCATTAACCATGAAATTATTACTGTAAGAAAAGTGACTCGTTTGTTATTAAATAGCTTATGCGCAGAGTACGTTAGTAAGACCCAACCAATATCTAACATTGGTATATTAATTAGATTTAAAATCATGATAAACTGCTCTTCTGTTACACCATGTAATAATCTAAACAAATGGGTCTCAAAGGCTACCATTGCAAAAGTATTAGGATAGATAGAGAAATATTTCTCTCCTAACCAGTTATTTCCTCCTACAGCAGCAGTCTCAATGATGCTTGGATCCCACCCTGAAGTACCCGAAAGAGTTGTTACTAGTAATACTTGCCATCCTAAGGTCAGTATAAACAAACAAGCCATTACTGTTGTCTTTAATTTTTTGGATAAATCTATTTTAGGCCTAGGTACAAAATGAAAGGCATATACAAGTAAAATTACAACTACTAATAATACAAAAGATGTTTTTGAAACATTTATTAGATCATCTCTTAATTGAGCTACTGCCCCAACTAAAGATATTACTAATAACGGGCATAGGAAAAAATTAGCTAAACGGCTACCTATTAATTTAATCAATATTAAACCTCCCTAACGAAATCATTTTGTTTTAAACGGCGTACCAACAAAAATATTGTAGCAATAATAAAAGTCCCTAACGAAACCACTAAGCTCCAATTGTATAGTGATGGGTTCTTAAAAATTACCTTTACGTTTTGCCCCTTCTTTATCAGGGTCTTTCCCCTCAAAGCTATATAACCATCCTTGATCTCATAGCTAACCGGCTTATTATTTACTAGAACTTCATACTTTAAACTACTATAACCAAAAATAGGTAATGATATGTCTTCTCCGCTGATCGTTTTACGAGATGTCAGTTTTATCCCATTATTATTAGTAATTGCTCTTTTTTCAACGTTTACCTTTTCGCTACCAGATAATATTTGGGGATTCTGCACCCTTTTTTCTGCAGACGGTTTTAGTTGATTAGTAATCCCTAGTGCCACTTGTTTAGGAGCATAATCTCGAACAATATTATTTAAAACTAGTGGCATATCAATTTTAACCATACTCCCGACAGGTGTCCCGGCGGTCCCCCCATAGACCCCCACATCTTTTGTTTCTATCACACACTGTACGGCAGCACTTAGTGATAATAACGCCATTGCAAACATGACAAACCATTTCGTAGGGTTAGCTTCCTTAAAGTTATCCAAGAATAAAATAATCGGAATTACGTTTAAACAGATTCCAAAACGCCAAGGAGCGTACTGAAATAAACCTAAAATAGGTAACTTTTGAAAAAGATGCCATGGAAATAAGTTAGTACACATAATGATTAGTAACGCTTCGATTACTAACAACTTATACTGATTCTGATCTTTCTTTAGGAAAATTAAGGTTAAAAACATTAGTCCCAGAGATACTAATGAAATATTAGTTCTTGACATCCACCCTATAGAAAATTGTTGCATTTCAGGGTTAAGAAGTAAGTGTATAGAATCCACTGCTCCTTTGCTATATGGGGTACTAATTCCTGATCTAGATATGATTAGGTAGCGATAAACTATCGGAAGGGAAAAAAGTAATACAAAAGCTCCCATAGTCATAATATTCAGCAATACTACTTTCTTTAAATCTCCTTTAATCAACCATTTGTACAGGAGGATAATAGCTACTATAATGCATAAAACAATCGCACTGAGCACATGTGAATACATTACAATTGAGAACAATAATGCCGCTTGTACAGCTAAGGGCCACTCTAGTCTAGATTGGGATAGCAAATCACGTATGATGTAAAAAATGGGAAAAGAAAAGATATAGATGATTCCAGTATTTGGTTGAAACTCTGTTACTGCTTGGTATAGTGAATAACCCGATAATGAATAAATAATTGCTATTAATAAGCTAGTGTTTAATAAATAACGGTGCCGATATAGACTGATTGCCGTTACGATAAACGTCATAAGCACAATTAGTATCCTTATCGCTACCACCTGTTCGACTAATGGGAGCCAACTTGTAACCAACACGAATGGCCATAAACTAATATCTGGGTACATACCGTTGATAGCTTGCCCCATTTGAGAGAACGTAAGAAAATTCAACCAGATTGGAATTTGGTGACTAAGAAAAGCTTCTCTAATTTCATATATTCGTGCTATATGAAAAGATGTATCTCCAAAACCATACACACCAATTCTAAACTGGATCCACCCCCAGAATACTATTACTACCAGGAACATTGTAATAACAATGAAAGTGAGCACTCTTTGCCTTAGTTTACTAATTGATTCCATTATTTAATTTACCTCATTGTGTCCCCTCAGGTTTTATTTAATCGCCGTTTGTAAAATTAAGTTAGAAAAATAGAAAAGCCATTTGTGGTAGACTTTTGAATACCCCTAAACAAAAGAAAGGAAACCACAAATGACTTACACCCATCTTACCACAAACGAGCTGACAATCATCGCCCATTCTTTCGTGCAAAAGCTTAGAGCGTACCGAGTGGCCCAAATGATCAACCGTAGCGCCGAAACCGTTTATCGCGTTTATCGTTACCTGGAAACCGGTGCCTCAATTGCTGATTATCAAGATCACTATATGCGCAATAAGCAACGTTGTGGCCGAAAACGTACTCAGTTGTCACTGGCTGAACTCACTTATATCAACGACAAAATTGCCCAGGGGTGGACGCCTGATACCATTATTGGGCGCGCTGAGCGCCCAATTAGTTGTAACCTGCGAACTCTTTACCGGATGTTTGAACGTGGCCAGTTCGGCTTCGATGTCCGTTCCTTGCCGATGCGAGGTAAGCGGCACCCGAATGGCTATGTCGAGCGCCGCGGGAAGGCTGGCCAATTGGGGCGAAGTATTCACGAGCGTGCCAAGGACTTTCCGCACTATGCCACTGAATTTGGGCACCTTGAAGCTGATACCGTCCAAGGTAAAAAGCACCAAGGGGCGGTAATGACCCTGACCAAACGCCAATCGAAGGTCGAAATTGTACTCAATGTGCACGAAAAGACGGCTGATGCGATTAACCAACACTTAAGTCAGTGGCTTCGGAAATTCCCGCGGCGCTTCTTCAAATCGATTACCTTTGACAACGGAAAAGAATTCGCCGACTGGCGCGAGATTGCCAATCAATTTGACCTTCACACTTACTTTGCCGAGGTTGGTGCTCCCAATCAACGGGGGCTGAACGAAAATAACAACGGTCTTTTACGCCGGGATGGCTTAACGAAACAGCTAGATTTCCGCAATCTTCCTGATGAATTGGTAACCCAACTGATGAGTAAGCGAAATAACCTGCCCCGTAAATCACTAGGCTATCGAACTCCATATGAAGTATTCATGTCTTACGTCACTGATGAGCAACTATTTTCTTTCTAACTTAAATTGACATTTCGGGATTTTATCCTCCCCAAACGTAAATAAAGACCAGAAAGAATGCTTCCCTCTTCTTTCCAGTCTACCTATTAATCTTCAACTTTTTTAGCGTCGTTCATTGCCTTCATGATAGAAGGATTCTTTGAATGACAATCCTTGATCATTTGGATATCTTCTTCACTTAATTCAACAGTGTATTTAGCCATGATCTTCCCTCACTTTACTTAAAAAATTACACCCTTACTATATCACATCACAGGAGCAGTGTCTGGCTTAATCAGTAAATTAAGATCATTAATTGACATTCAACTGAGATTTGCTAAGATTAACATTGAATTGCATAAACGGGGAGCTTGCAGACAGGCTGAGAGGGGACTATGCGTCTCGACCCAATGAACCTGATTTGGATAATGCCAACGTAGGAAGGATTAATAAAGGACGACCAGGATCAAAGTGATTACTGGTCGCTTTTTACTTTGCACTATCTTAATCAAATCAAACTTAAGGATGGTGAAATTATGCAACGACAGACAACAATTATCGAAAACAGCATGATTTGGTGTGGCGCCGGGATTTCAATTGCTGAAATCCTAACTGGGACTTACTTAGCTCCCCTTGGTTTTACAAAAGGGATCGCCGTAATTATCCTTGGCCACATTATCGGCTGTTTTCTGCTCTTTTTAGCTGGAATTATTGGCGGTCAGCAACGTCTTAGTTCAATGAACGCCGCAAAAATTAGTTTTGGCCAAAATGGCAGTAAGTTTTTTGCCCTATTGAATGTTCTCCAATTGATCGGTTGGACCGGCATCATGATTTATGATGGTGCATTAGCAGCCAATGGGGTCTGGCACCTTAATCAGGCATTATGGGTCATTTTAATCGGCGCCCTGATTATTGGCTGGCTGCTCGTCGGGGTTCGGCACCTTTATTACCTTAACCTTGCGACCATCTCAACATTATTAATTCTAAGCGGTCTCCTATGCGCCGCCATTTTTACCCACCATTCTACCAGTTCACCAACTGGTACATTGTCATGGGCTCAGGGGATGGAGCTAGTTATCGCCATGCCATTATCGTGGTTGCCACTTATTAGTGATTACACCAGTGTTGCTCAACGACCCGTGCCAACTAGTGGGATTAGTGCAGTTGTCTATGGCCTGACTAGTTGTTGGATGGCCTTCATCGGTTTAGGAGCTGCTATCCTTACTCATGACATTAACATCACCACGATTATTTTACAGGCCGGCTTGGGAATTGCCGGTTTATTTATCATTATTTTTTCCACAATCACAACGACATTTATGGACGCTTATTCTGCTGGTGTTTCTTCAAAAACGATTTTCAGTAAATGGTCAGGAACAATGGCCGCAATTGGTGCAACAATTCTAGGAACAATTAGTGCGTTGATTTTCCCCATGGACAACTTCAGTAATTTTCTTTACCTTATTGGTTCTGTCTTTGCCCCAATGATTGCAATTCAAATTACAGATTACTTCATCTTGAAAGTAGATTATCGTAAACAAAATTGTCAATGGGCTAACCTAATTCTCTGGTTGATTGGGTTTATCATCTATCGAATTCTGCTAAATTATTCATTTCCACTCGGCAGTACCGTTACCACAATCATTATCATCATCGCAATGACCTGGGGTACACAGCAAGTTCGCAATTTGGTCAAAGTGAAATAATTATAGTTTCCCTACTAAGTAATAGTATTATTAATGCAATTATAAGGAAGGAATTACTTTTATGAAAAAAATAGTTGCTAAACAAGTATCAATGCTTGAACTCTTCTATGATTTAATTTTTGTTTATGCGATCTCTCGAATAACAATGATGATTCATCATCCAATCGATGGTAGCTTGCCGCCAAGAATATATATTGAATTTATCATTGTCGTTATCTTCGTTTTACAAATTTGGCTTTATCAGACAGTCTATATTAATCGCTTTGGAACAAGTCGGGCCGTCGATACGGTTGGCTTATTGATTAGTATGTTTGCTGCCATCTATTTAGCTAATAATATTAATACTGAATGGCGGTTAACATTTCATGCGTTCAATCTTTCGGCAGCACTAACAACTATTAACTTAATCTTTCAATATTTATTTGGCTCTAGCACTCATTTTAAACGAGATCATGATCTCCAAGGATTTATTATTGCGCTTGACTTAGAATTTATTCTTCTTGTAACCGGGCTGATTATTGGTTATCAGTATGGTGTCTATCTCTGCGTTGCCGGTGGTTTAATCGGCTTTTTAATGCCCTTAGTGATGTACCGCATATTTAGGCCGGAACAAGTCAACTTTCCCCACCTCGTAGAACGCCTAAGTTTAATAATTATCATTACGTGCGGAGAAACACTTGTTAACATTCCCCATTACTTTAAGGGCGCTATCTATTCACCATTAGCAATCGTAATCTTTCTAGGAGTAGCTGCCCTATTCGGCGTCTATACATTGCTAGTAGAACGCTTCTTAAATCATCATCAGCATACTCGCGGCTTTATTGCGATGTACACTCATGTAGTAAAATGATTATCAGCCTACTCTCGATTACGGCTGGGATTATCTATATGGCTGATGAAGAAGTATCACGTTTGTTTCTTAGTTGCTTTGTCGCATCTAACCTCATCGTCTTCTACCTTTGTCTCTGGCTTTATAGTTTTTATAATCGCCGCCATTTACGCTTTAATGGTCGAGATCTTAGGGCAATGGCGATCGTCCTTTTACTAGGATCACTTGGCATTATTTTATGTCACGAAAATAACCTAAGTTTGATGAGCGCATTTGCGTTAACCAACGTGGTCGAATTCGGCTTGTTGGAATGGAAGCTGCAAAGAAAAAAAGCCCTCTAAGGAGCCTCACAACAACTATTCATGAAGTGCAAGACAAAAGTTAGACAAAATTAAAATATTAAGCTGCTAAGGCATGGTTTCGGTATTCGACTGGAGTCATGCCTTTTGTTTTTAAGGTTGTTCTGACATGGTTAAAGTATTGAACGTAGTCGTGAGAAAGTTCGGTTAATTCTGCGATATCCTTGCATGGCAGAAACTCTGCTAGTAACTCGGTCTTAAATAAGTGAAAGAAACTTTCTACTGGAGCGTTATCCAGGCAATTTCCTTTCCGCGACATGCTTTGAATAAACTGGTGATCCGCCAATTTTTGGGTATAGTAATCTAACTGGTAATGCCAGCCCTGATCCGAATGAATAATTGGGTGAGCATTATCAGGTAGATTGGTAATTAATTCTTCTATGGTTTTTATAATCAGTTCTTTATTCGGACTGATACTTATTTGGAAAGCTAGGATCTCTTGACTCGCTTCATCAATCATCGCTGAGATGTAAGCCCACTGATGATTAGCTAAACGGACTTGTGTTACATCAGTATGGATAACATGATAGGGACGTTTTTCATTGAAGTTTTGTTTTAACCGATTGTCTGCAATCTTACCAACCGTACCATGGTAGGATGAATACTTACCATTACGATGGCGATTATACAAACTTACTTGAACATTTAATTCCCGCATTAACTTGCGAATAGTATCCCCAGCCAAATGTAATCCTATTCGGTCTAGCTCCATTTGAATACGACGATAACCTGCGGTCCAACGTCCACGAAGTCTAAACCGTTGGGCAATCTTTAGAATTTGAGCTTTAGCTTCTTCGTATTTGTCGTGAGAGCGGGCAATTCGTTTACGTTCATCGTGATAGGTTGCTTTGGCAAGTCCAATGGTTTTGAGAAGATCGCCGATCTTATAGCGCAGTTTCTTTGGTCGCTGTGATTGATCGTCCCTGATCTGATCCACTATTTGGGTTTTCTTCCTGGCTTTGAGGGTCCGAACAGGGACAGCGATTTTTTTAAGATATCACGCTCCATCTTAGTTTCATAAAGTTCTTGGTTCTTCTTCGTCAATTCTTCCTTTAATCGTTCCAGCTCACTTTTATTAGCGAGCTGACGAGCCTGTTTTTTAGTATGTTTCACTTTAGACGGCCTACCTTTCGGATGAGGCTTCAAAGCTGCAATACCGTCCCGTTCAAATTGCGAACGCCATCTTGAAACTTGCGCTGTTAAAATATTAAAGCGAGCGGCTACTTCAGCCATCGAATCCTCATGAGTTTGGTAGTAGTCTATCACATTTAGTTTAAAATCGGCGGTAAATATTCGTTTATGACGTCGTTTTTCAAGTGCGTTGATCCCCCTCAATTGGTATCCCTGAACCCATTCAGCAATACGTCGCCCATTAATTTGATATTTCTTGCTTAAATCATTGGTACTTTGCGAAGTCGAAAGGTATTCATGAACAATTTGAGCTTTCAGTTCTGATTTATATTTGGTCATACAAAAAAGTGCCTCACAATCATTAGATTTCTTGTCTAACAATTGTAGGGCACTTCAAATTTTTGAATAGCTTTTTTAGTGCTTTACTATTATTCTAAGAATCTTTTGGCGACATCCTAACTGCTATAATGAAAGAAACTACTCTAAAGGAAGATCTACAATGAAGAAAACCTATCATTTCGTTTCAATTGTTATCCTATCAATCTTATTCTTCTTAGTTACATCAATTAGTACTAGTCATGCTATGTCACAAAAAGCACTAAATAACCGTGTCTACTTGGTTACTTTCATCAATTCAAACGGCTATTCAACCGCTCACCAATATGTCTTTTTTACTACTAATGGCAAATCCGCATATGTGAACGTCACCAATACTGATCAATCAGGGCAACCAGTAGTTACCAAGGATTCCACTAAAGAAGAAAAGACTGCTCCACGGATAATTAACCGGTACCTTGCTAATCGAGCAATCCTTAATAAGGCGGTTAGCAACAAATACTACCAAATTAAGGGCGATCAGGTCACGATTAATAACTGCCTGATCACTAAGAAGTCAAAAGGTAAGATCCAAAAAGGTGGCAATATTAAAGAATTCGTTGTTAATTATCCCGATGGCACACAAAAATACAACCGGGTTTCATTCCAAATGGCTCAAAAGGACTATCAATATAAGTAATTATTAGTCCTTATTTTCCATTACCATGTCTAAGTGCGGAATATTATCTTCAAGGTAGACATCGGACACTGGCTTAAAGCCAAATGATTCGTAAAATTTTTGAAGGTATGCTTGTGCTTGAATCTTAATTGCCTTCTCGGGGAAGATCTTTTTAGTTTCGTCAATGGTTGCTTGAACTAATTGGCGACCATACTTGTGTTTCCGATATTGTTGGCATACGAGAACCCGACCAAATGTTGAATGTTCTTCGTCTTTATCCATAATTCTAGTGTAGCCGACAAAATTTCCTTGATCGTCTCTTAAAACTAAATGGTGAGCAGTGTAATCTAGCTGATCAATTTCCTGGTATGGGCAATCTTGTTCAACGACGAAAACCTTTGTCCGTTCTTCAGCGATCTTACAAAATTCTTTTGCAGTCATTTCATCTAGTGTTTTCACTTCAATTTTCATTTTAAAATTCCTCCTAAAAATAAGAGCACCAACCAACTTCTTCATGTCATTACTGACAGGCCCTAGTAGAAGATGGCTGATGCTCGCTCTTTATATCTTTAATCCGGGGACTAAAGATGAGTTCTATTTAATCGTGATTTATTTTATACGAGGAAATTCTAGTTGTCAAATTTCACTTTCCTAAGGTTTAACAAGTGCTGAGTCCCTTTACTACATCCAACTTGGCTTATCACCGTCAGTATGTGGTTTATTAACACCAAAGTCTTTGCGGGCATAAGGTGCTGGATTATCAATGATTTTTGCAACAAAATCACCAATGGACTTCCGTGAAACTTCTGTCCCCTTAAATGCTTCACCACGTTCGGTTGTTTCATAATCAACCTCATCCTTGTTTGTTAACCAGGCTGGACGAATAATCGTAAAGTCCAGATCAGATGCAGTAATTACGTCAGCCGCACTACGGTATGTTCCCAGGTAGCTGTCCTTTTGACCGCCACCGAGTTCGGCATTATTCCATTCACCAAATTTTCCGGGAACTTCATCGTATACACCGATTGATGAAATCCAAACGAGCTGCTTTACCCCATGTTCATCCATCACTTTAACAATATTTTCAGCTTGTTGCTTAATTTCAGGATTCCGTAAATTAGCGTAAACCGCATCCGCTTTAGCAACTGCCGCCCCTAGTTCAGCCATTTTTAGGGTATCGCCCTTAATGACTGTTTCCCGAGTTTCATCAATATTTTTTAAATTTTGTGGGTGACGAGTATACAGTAAGAGGTGGTCTTCACCGTTCTTTAGCAAAGCGTTGATTGCGTGACCTGCAATTTGACCAGTGGCACCTAAAATCAATACTTGTTTTGTCATTTGTATCTTCCTCCTATCGCTTAATTCACTTTTTAGTATAGTTAGTTTCTAACTTATTAAAAGTAAGCGCTTTCACGTAAGCTAGTTACCTACCAGTAACATTTACTTGTGCGCCAGGAGGTTGATCAAATTTAATTTTTTCTCGATTTTCGTCTAATTTAAGCTTGGCCCCACTTCTGCATCCCTTCAACAACTTCTTTAAGACTCTTACCACGCTCAGTTAAGGAATATTCTGTTTTTGGTGGGACAACCGGGTAAACCTTCTTTACCACTAACCCGTCACGTTCCAAATCTTTTAACTGAAGGGATAGCATTCGTCGTGAACAATCTGGGATCAATTTTTGTAGTTCGTTGAAACGACAGGTTGGGTGCTTTAGCAGCATATAAATAATCACACTCTTCCACTTTCCAGAAATTAGTTTCAACGTATTTTCAATTGGACATTGTTGTGTTGGTTCTGTCATTTTCTCACCACCATTTTTTATTATTATCAAATCTTATTATAGGGAAGAATTTGTAACTAGGTGAATTTTATTTCTCATCTTGTCCATGTCTCATATTTTAGTTACTATTAGTAAGTGAAATAACAAAGAATTGATTAAGGAGGAACTCACAATGCAATCAAAATTTAATGAACTCAGTGCCAAGCGTCGTTCCATTTATGCTCTTGGCGATAACATAACAACAAGCCCAGAAGAAATTTTTAACCTGGTAAAGGAAACAGTCCGTAACTCTCCAAGTGCCTTTAACAGCCAAACTGTCCGTGCAGTTGTTCTTTTTGGCAAGAACTCTGACAAAGTTTGGGATATTGTTGAAGAAACTCTCCAGAAGATTGTAAAGGATCCTGCTACTTTTGCCAAAACTAAAGCAAAGATCGCAACATTCCGTGCAGGTTTCGGGACAATCCTTTACTTAACCGATACTGATATTGTTCATAACTTAGAAGAACAATTCCCTAGCTATGCCGCTAACTTCGCGGATTGGTCTGAGCAAGCAATTGGTGGTGCTCAACAAGCTGTCTGGACTGCCTTGGCAGAAAACAACCTTGGCGCTAGTCTGCAACACTACAATCCGCTAATTGATGATGCTATTCATGAAGCATTCGATCTTCCTGAATCATGGAAGTTACGCGCAGAAATGCCATTTGGCTCAATCGAATCTCCAGCTGGTGATAAAGATTACCTTCCAGAAGATCAAGTCTTTAAGTTAATTAAATAATAACTCTACTCCTCTCTTCACTCTTTTCATATATAATGAAAGTACTGAAGGGAGGATTTTTATGGCTAAAATGTTTAATACCGGTGCAGACTATGCCCTATCAATCATTGGTGGTAAATGGAAGCCGGTCATTCTTTACCTTCTTGCCGGTCATCCCCGCCGAACCGGAGAATTAGTGAAGCAATTAGGAACTTCCCACAAAGTTCTTAGCGATCAGCTACGAGAACTTGTCGATGCAGGAATTGTTGACCGGAAGAGTTTCAATACCATTCCTCCACACGTTGAATATCGTTTAACCGCTGAAGGGGAAAACCTTTATGCTGCCCTCCGTTACTTAAATTACTGGGGTGAACAACAGGTTGCCGATAATCCTGATATTAAGATTATGTGTACCGATAAAATGAAGGCATTAGGTGAAGATGGCCTTTGTGTGATCACAAAACAACACCTCCACCACTGGAAACAAGAAATCGTTAAACCTGACTAGAATATCAAATGTGTTTCATGTAGAACAAACTAAAATTCTGATAATAAAAAAGCTGGAAATCAACCTGAACCCTTATTAAGAACAAGGCTCGAGTTGGTTCCCAGTTTTGACATTATTTAATGATTTTGTACTGCACTATTTAACTTGCGCCGATTGAATACATAAATTAGCAAAATAAATGGAATAATTACTAGCATTACTGGATAGAACCATTTTACTGGCATTGTTGAATCAATGACCCCACCAAGAACAGGTCCGAGGGTCATCCCAACATCCAACCCTAAGAAGAATGTTGAACTTGCCAGGCCCCGTTCATTAGAAGGTGCCAACATCATCGCAGTTGACTGACAAACTGAATAAATCAATCCGTATCCAAAGGCCATCCCTGCTGCGGCAAGAGCCATTTCAAAGTTAGTATGCATTACTGCCAACATAATTAAATAAAAGACCGTTGCGATTGTACTAATAATCAGCCATGGTCCGAACTTAACCGTATCAAATTGGTTCCGCAAGAAAAGCCGAATTCCTAACAAAACAACCGCATAAATTAAGAAGTAAGAGCCAACTGCAATTGGCAAATGACGTTGTTCCGTATAGGTAACAATATCTGCCTGAGTTGCAAAGTATGGAATAGCAAACAATGCAGTCAAGAAGGCAATTGGCAACGAATCCTTCTGAATAATTTTCAGATGGAAGCCCTTAGTCTTTTCTTTTTTCAGTTGAGGATCTGGTTTAGCTTTATTATCAATAAACTGCACAGTAATAATCATCATTAATGATGCTAATGCAGAAATAATGATTGCATATCGGTAACCGATCACGCGGTAAAGGTTGATCGATACCGCTGGTGCAAAAGCCATCGCCAAAGCATTCATTAATCCATAAAAACTCATTGCCTCACCGACATGATTAAACGGGACTAAATATGATAACCAGGTTGTCATGCAAACTGTACAAAGAACATACCCTAACCCGTTAATTAGTCGAAAGAACAGGAGCAGGCCGCTATTGGGGGTAATAACGTAACCCATAACCCCAATAAAGCTTAAAACACCACCGAGAAACGCCAGCGTATACTTTGAAAAATGATCCGTCATGTTTCCCGCAACTGGACGAAGAAACATCGCAACAATACTCATCATCCCCACAATAATTCCGGCGAAAGCACTGGAGGCTCCTAATTCCTGAGCATAGCCATTAATCAGCGGATTACAATACATATTACTAAAAATGAAGAAGAATGAAGCCGCCATTACTAAAACAACATCCTTCGTAAAGATCGTTTCTTTTCTCTCCTTAGCCACTACTCTCCCATCTTCTTTCTCATTAAATTTTAATATTAATATACTACTGTCTTAGAATTCTCTCAATATAAAAAAACTGACGTGACCCACAAAAGAGGAACAGAGAATTATCGTATAACTCTAGTCCATAGTTTTCCGCGATAACCATCGCCAGCCCATCAATTCCTTTACGTAAATCAGTTTTCCCGCAAACTAGATAAACATGGTCTGGATCGTGCCAGTTAATGAGCATAATGCACCACAGCCTTTACAATCTCGGCCGCAAGGCTGGGATTGGTGCCTTTGAAAATTGTTAATTGGATATTTCCAGCTTTCATTTTAACGACTGGCCGCGATGAAATTTTGGCCTTACTAACCGGCTTACCTTTGGCTTTGAAAACGGGTGCCACAATATCATGCTTCTCTTCCATAAAGAAATCCTCCTGTACTGAATCTTATGTCTTCAGTATAGGGGGATTGGTCGACCGCGCCTAGACGTATCGTTATTGACTGCTTACACATAACCACTTCGTATGGGCTAGACTATTTAGTTTATTAGCCATATTTATAAAACCTCTTTTCCCTTATTCGATTTTGGCTTGAACACCTACATCTTAAGACAAAAGAGGTCTTATTTATATAATTTTTATCGCCCACCCGCATAGCAGGTGGTTTTTTGTTTCGTGCACTCGCTTCGCTCACGCACTCAACTAGGTCTAAAGACATTAATCAAATCTGTTTGCTGAAAGCAAACAGTCTAGGCAATGACAACTAAGAATTACATTTCCATCCCCATTTTTTTATAGGATTCCATTCCACCAAGCCAAAGGTCGTCCATCGTTACGCCTCGTTCCTCGGCAAAGGCCATCATTAAGGTCATATGATCCATTAACTGGTATTTCTTATCTAGATTTGCTGGATCGACAACCTTAATTTGGGCCATCATTCCGCCATCTTCGTGTTCAATAATGTGGCAGTGGTACATGAAGACTCCTGGAACATGGTACCAAACCTTGATTACGACATGTTCTCCCGGATTAATGGCAACCGTATCCTTTAAACCAAGCTCGTTTGGGTGAGGAGTTTGACCATCACGGGAAATAACCGTAAAGGCCGTACCGTGCATATGATAAGGGTGGATCATTCCTGGAGCGTCATCAGTATTGGTAATATCCCACAACTGAACTTGACCTAGTCGCATTTGATAGTCAATCCGATCCATCTTGAACTTCTTACCATTCATTGCCACTTCCTCATCCATCCCATCTAAGGTAACCTTGTGAACCGGCAGTCCTGGGGTTACTGCTGGGTCCGGAGTAGTAAAGAGCGTAGTCGGTAATTCTCGGTTATCCGGAGTAAAGGACTGGACCCGGAAGCGAACCAAAGGTACATCATCGGAGTAAAGAGTTACCACATCGCCCGGTTTATAGTTACCAAAATCAACTATGATTTCCATTCGTTCAGCACAGGTAATTAAGACCCGGTTCATCTTAACTGGATGAGGAAGTAAACTTAAATCACCTGCAACCTGAGTGAATGACAGATCGTCGCTAAAGTGGAGCCGGAATTCCCGTCGGTTAGCACCGTTCAACAGGCGAAGACGAACTCGTTGAGTAGTAACGTTAAAATAAGGATTAATTGTCCCGTTAATCATTGGAGTTGGTCCTGCGACCCCATCTGGATCATAGTCTGCCCGGTAATCCCATTGGTTATTTTCGTGAAAGCACCGATCTTGCAGGATAATTGGAAGGTCATCAACACCGTAGTTCCGTGGGAGTGGCAATTGGGCTTCTTGATCGTCTTGAACAATCGCTGCCGCCGCTAATCCGTGCCAAACCTGTTCGGCAGTTGACGGACATGGATGGGCATGAAGCCAAGTTAAGGCCGCTGGTTGATCAACCTTAAAGCTAATGTCCCGACTCTGACCAGGGTAAACCGGAGCGTGACAGCCCCCATCCTCAAGCGGGCCAGGAATTGCTAACCCGTGCCAGTGGAAAGTTGTTAATTCTGGTAGTTTATTAACTAAGTGGATGTGGGCTGTTTGTCCCTTTTTAAACACCACTGTTTTCCCTAATAAACTAGTGTTATAACCCCAGGTTTTGGTTTTAGCTCCGGGTAATAGCTGAGTTTCCCCCTCCTGGGCAACAATCGTGTAATAGACATCGTCAGTGGTTTCCTTGTCCGGCGTTAGCAATTCTGGAATCCGTAGTGGTTGTTGCGAAACAGCCGGTTCTACTAACGGGATGTAACCTCCATCATGATAGTCATACGCCGCTTCATCATAATAGTAATGATCAACTAATTTTTCCGTTGCCATAATTAGTCCTCCTCGTCCTTACTAAGTCCGATTGTGTTACTTTTTAATACTACTCGCCAACTCTTTAAGCGAGCAGAGGAACATTCCAATAGCCATCAGGTACATAGCAAGCATCATCTTATTCATAAAGGTTAGAATCAATACAACAATCCAGAAAAGGGTTAATCCCCCTGTGATAACTCTATTCATTTTTAATTTTCACTCCTTCAATAAAAAATTACCATATTTGGCAGTGATTCACAATGATTTTTAGGTTATATAAACTTTTTATTTTGCACTACCATCAATTACTGGGACTATTTTGATTGAATCTAAATTATTTTATTTACTTATCACTTGTCTCCAAAAAAATTTTCTTGGTGGATTATAGAATGAAGTTAGCCACCTAATTGGTGGTAAATGCAAAAACGCCATCCGGCGTGACATCAGGTATCATATTAAGTGAATCAAACCTATATGAAAGGATGTCCGTCAAATGACGCACTTAAATGATACCATGCCCACTAACCTTTTGGCCACTCATCGCAAATATGCA
>SKER01001857.1_pt1 | contig 15682 bp, 13 predicted proteins | sample 4826961 | NCBI WGS metagenome assembly SKER01 (sample SAMN11008804, study PRJNA524170) | human gut metagenome | biome: Human fecal sample; material: Feces; isolation source: fecal sample from pouch patient p47 | host: Homo sapiens | place: Israel: Tel-Aviv | collected 2016-11-16 | reverse complement strand
CATTGACGCCGTTCTTGGCGATGTAGCGCTTGGCAACAGCGGGCAGATGCTCGGCAAACTCCTCGTCAGACCACTGGCAGTTGACCAGGAAGGTGCCGCCCGGCTTGACGTCGCGGACCATCTTGAAGCCCTTGACGATGTAGCTGGGGTTATGGCAAGCGACGAAGTCGGCCTTGGTAACATAGTACGGGCTGCGGATGGGCGAATCGCCAAAGCGCAGGTGGCTGACGGTCACGCCGCCGGTCTTCTTGGAGTCGTACTGGAAGTAGGCCTGAACGTACTTGTCGGTGTGGTCGCCGATAATCTTGATCGAGTTCTTGTTGGCGCCCACGGTACCGTCGCCGCCGAGGCCCCAGAACTTGCACTCGATGGTACCAGGAGCTGCGGTGTTGGGGGTATCTTCGGCAAGAGGCAGGGAGAGGTTGGTGACATCGTCCACGATGCCGACGGTGAACTCGCGCTTGGGCTCGTCCTTCTTGAGCTCCTCGTAGATAGCAAAGGCAGAAGAGGGAGCGGTGTCCTTGGAGCCCAGGCCGTAACGGCCGCCCACCACGGTGAGGTCGGTGCGGCCAGCCTCATAGAGTGCGGAGACAACGTCCTGGTAGAGAGGCTCGCCGATGGAACCCGGCTCCTTGGTGCGGTCCATAACGGCGATCTTCTTGACGGTCGCGGGGAGCACGTCGACAAAGTGCTTGATGGAGAACGGACGGAACAGACGGACCTTGACCAGGCCGACCTTCTCGCCATGAGCGTTGAGGTAATCGATGACCTCTTCGAGCACGTCGCAGAAAGAACCCATGCAGACGACGACGCGATCGGCATCCTCGGCACCGTAGTAGTTGAACAGGCCGTAATCGGTACCGAGCTTCTCGTTGATCTTGCCCATGTACTTCTCGACGACAGCGGGCAGCTTGTCGTAGGCGGTGTTGCAGGCCTCACGATGCTGGAAGAAGATATCGCCGTTCTCGTGGCTGCCGCGAGCGTGCGGATGCTCAGGGTTCAGCGCGTGATCGCGGAACTCCTGGACAGCCTCCATGTTGCACATGTCCTTGAGGTCCTCGTAGTCCCACATGGCGACTTTCTGGATCTCGTGGCTGGTGCGGAAACCGTCGAAGAAATTGAGGAACGGAACCTTGCCCTCAAGAGCGGCGAGGTGCGCCACCGGGGAGAGGTCCATGACTTCTTGGACGTTGCCCTCGGCGAGCATGGCAAAGCCGGTCTGACGACACGCCATGACGTCGGAGTGATCGCCAAAGATGTTGAGCGCCTGGGTAGCCACGGTACGAGCCGACACGTGGAAAACCGAGGGAAGGCCCTCGCCGGCGATCTTGTACATGTTGGGGATCATCAGCAGCAGGCCCTGGGAAGCCGTGTAGGTGGTGGTCAGCGCACCAGCGCCCAGAGAACCGTGGACGGTACCAGCGGCGCCGGCCTCGGACTCCATCTCAACAACGTTAACGGGCGTACCGAAGATGTTCTTCTTGCCCTGCGCGGCCCACTGGTCGACATGATCGGCCATCGGGCTGGACGGCGTAATGGGATAGATTCCCGCCACCTCGGTGTACGCATACGATACGTATGCGGCGGCCTCGTTGCCGTCCATAGACTTGAACTTACGCGCCATATACCCCTCTCCTCTCGTTTGGGTGTACATGCTTTCCGAAAGACGGCGCCTTTCGGATGTAGCCACGTGTCGCAGTGCATCAGGCGATGTGATGCACTGCGCTGGAACCGCAGGTCATTCTACCCATGAACGCGCACTCGATACAGTGCGCCATGCGACGGGCGGCCCCGTCTCTGTCATGGTGAATGCTTCGATTTCACAGGTTGTTCTATTGTACTCCGCAGGGTCGTCTTTCGTTTTCGAAAACCGCAAGCGGTAAAGCGGGAGCTCGGATGGAACGAAGGCACGGCTAGCGTCTACGCAACGTCGGCATGTCCGCAGCCGCGCGAGCCCCGTACGCCGCCCGCACGTCGCTCGCACACACGACAGCTCAATCCCGCCTCGCACATTGCCCAGCCGCCCCGCCCGCCGCGACAAAACCCGCGCACAAACGACAACTTTTCGTCAGAAATAAGGAATAGCGAACGTTTGTGCGCGGGTTTTAGTTTTGACAATGTGCATCACGTGAACGAAGGCGACCAACCACCCGAAAGCACCGTCCAATTTGTTGCTCAACAGATTTGCGAATCAGAAGGAGACCATAGAGAAGTAAGCACTCGAAAGGAGCAGATCATGCACGACAACAACGAAGAAGCCACATCCCCGAAGCACTGCCCCCGTTGCGGAGCAGTGCTTGAAGACAACATGCCATTCTGCAGTGGATGCGGCCTCAAAATTGAGGAACAGGGCGCGGAGGATAACAAGGCGAACGAGCCCATCAGCCATGAGGGGGAAGCCTTGGGTACCACACAAAATGGAGACGAAGAAGTCGTCGCGGATGAACAGTCACCGGCCGAAATGAATAAAGAATCGCTGGCAGACGTGGAATCCCAAACTAAATCTTCCACACACGACAGCAACGATTCTCCCCTTGCACAACATGCCAAGAAATCCCCAGCGCCAGCAGTCAATACGATAGAGAACGGCACCGCTCCCTCGATAGCCCCATTCCTTCCCCTGGCAGAGCCTTCCGATAACAAGCAAAAGCTCGTCAATATTATTGGCGTTTGCGTGGGAATCGCTATCGTTATCGCCGGCTTCCAAGTAATCGCCAGCGCCAACATCTCAATCGGAATCCAGCACGTCAGTTCCTACACTTTTGGCGCCGACTTCTATACAGAGCAGTACGCCGCAACAGCAAGTGCTGTCAACGAACTCAACGAAATCGCGCAGGGGCTGACGGAAGGTATCAACATTCTTATTAGAGCCTGTGGAAGTATCATTTCCGCCATCGGCGCCTCCCTGTCCCTCCGGTTCGCCAGCGCACTTCTCCCTGGCTCCAAGAAATAGGAGGCACTACCATGGTGTGTCCCCATTGTGGCAACGAAACAAAAGAAGGGGCTGCGTTCTGCAGTAAATGTGGAACGCAGCTGAATACACCCGCCGCAGACATCGGCCAACCTGCATTCAATGCAGCGAACGCCACGGCCCCTCGCCAAAAACCGAACGGAAAGCTTATCGCAGCAAGCGTTGCCGCTTTGATCATCGTCGGCGTCTTGTTCGTCAATGTGCTAATGCCTCTGATCTCGCCGGGGCCTTGGTGTGTCGGCACGTGGTACGCTGCCGGCGTTAGCCGAACGGGTACTGAAAACATGATTCACGTCAAAGATCCTAACTACTCGGCCCTCGTCCTCGATAAAGACGGAAGCGCTGAGTTCCGTTTCGCAATCGGCACCGCCCGGTGCACCACTTACACGGGCACTTGGGAAGAAGACGCGAAAAACGGTTCGAAACCCTATACGGTAACAATCAGCCTTGCAAAAGACGGCTCTGGCACAGGCGTTCTGGCAACGCTCGTTTGTAATAATCCCGAAAACGCGAAGTCGCTTAGTTGCCTTGTCTTTACCGATGAGACCGACAATGTTCTCGTATTCTGTAGAGACAAGGGCGAGGTTGAATCTTCCACGTGGAGCATATCGGACCTTCCCTCACTGGACGGCCTCTCATAAGGCGGTCAGCAGCAACTCGATAAGCGACCGAAAAGACTTCCATCGAGCCAATCCACGGCACAACAGCAGCGCTCGGCAACCGGTGTGGCTGCCAAACCCAAGAGTAGGAGATTGCCATGATTTGTCCCAATTGCGGCCATGAACCCAAAGGGGGGGCTGTGTTCTGCAACAAATGCGGCTTTCGTCTGGATGAAACGGCAGCCGGAGCATCGAACAACTCGCTAGCGGGAAACGTAGACGACGTGAGCGCCGAGGAAGGAGAGAGCAGCTCCCCCGCCGGAGACGCGGTGAGCCCCGCCGACCACGCGGCAAGCGTCGCCAGCCCCAGCGTTAACCAAACCGCCCCGAGCACGCCAAACGTCCCGACAAGCCCCATCACCACACCAAAAAAGCCAAACGGCAAACCCATCCCCCGTATCGTTGCCGCTCTTGCTGCCGTAGCCGTCTGCGGCATCCTGCTCGTCAATGTTCTGATTCCTTTAATCTCTCCCAAACCGTGGTGCATTGGCACCTGGTATTGCGCCGGCGTCACCACCTTTGGTATCGAGAATCTGCACTTCAGCGACGAAACTAAAGCGACCCTTGTTATTGAGGCGGACGGAACCGCAAAACTCCATCTCGGTGGCAGTGACGAATACAGCGATTGGACTGGTTCCTGGAAAGAAAACGAGCACGACGGCAAGGACCTTCACACGGCAGAACTCCGTCTCAAAAGCGACAAGAACACTGCCCTCTTCATTCGGTACACGCTAATCTGCAGCAACCCCAACGACAAGCAGTCACTCGCCTGCCTTATTGCAGACGTTGACACCGACATGGTCCTAGCACTCTGTCGAGACAAACAAGCAGCACAGTCCAGCCCCTGGAGTCGCTCTGATCTTCCCTCACTAGACAGCTCTTCGCCGAACAGCAGCTCCCATTCAAGTGACAGTTCATCCTCCCGTGAACACTCCAGCTCCCGCTCGGATGAGTACTCGTCCAGCTCTTCAGCAACCCTAGGCCAGAGCAACGCGTTGAAAAGTGCACAGGCCTACCTCGATAACGTCGGCGGCTTCTCCGAATCGGGGCTGCGCGATCAACTTGAATTCGAAGGATTTAGTTCATCTGAGATCGACTACGCCATCGAACACTGCGGTGCAAACTGGAACGAGCAATGTGCTGAGTGTGCCCAGGACTACTTGGACTCCATGAGCATGTCGCGCTCTGAGCTCTATGACCAGCTCGAATACGAAGGCTTCACCTCGAGCCAAATCGCTTACGGTCTTGCTGCCGTCGGATATTAGGCTTCACGCCCCGGCATTACCCTCATGGCAAGTCTTCCAAAATGGAGCCCGTCATTTTCGGGCTCCATTTTTAGTATGCCCGGATTTGAAGCGAGCCACCCTTTGCGACAATACGTCGTTACAACAGGCCTCAGCTATCGCAACCGCACCACCCAATTTGTTGCTCAACAGACTCTTGCCCTAAAGGACGAGAATTAAGATGTAAATAAACGCCAGACTGTTTCTAAGAAAGGACGACAGCCATGCCAACCCCCCCGAAAATCAGAATAAACAGCCCGGTCGCAAGCACTCGCTTCTAAAAACTGGCGCGCTCGTCAATATCGTCGGCGGCGCCGGCTTCTTCCTTTTTTGCGTCGTAACGCGGATAGGAGATGCGCTTGACCCGATAGACAAGAGCGAGGGTTATACTACTGTCAGTGTCGAGCCGGCTTATCCCAATTTGTGGATTGCAATGCTCGTTGTCCTGCTCGTCATTACGGCGCTTTCCATCGTTATCTTGATTGCTAAAATCCCCAAAAAGCCCCTCAAGATTGTCTGCTTTGTTCAGCTTGCCCTGGCGCTCTTCAATTTCATTACTTCCATTGTGATTTGGAACGTTGGCATCTGCTGCGTTTACTGGATGCTTGAATGGGCGTTCGTCCTCCAGCTCATCGGGTCAATACAATGCCTCAGGGGAATCTGGAAGCTCGATGACTAGCCGCACGAGTCGTTACGGCCAGATAAGCATGTCGAGTTGGCGCAAAGCGCGCATGACGGTCTACCTGGCAACGCTCGCGCTCGGCACCATCATGCTCACCGCGGACCCTTTTACGTACCTATGCAACCAACCGGGGCACCATTGCATAGGGTGCGGAGTTAAAACCGGCATTTTCTTGCTGCTACACGGAAATATCCAAGCGGCAATCAGGTCAAACCCGCTCGTATTGATACTTGCCACATGCACGATCGCCGCCGCTATCGATAGCGCTCACATAATCGCGCGCAACATAAAACGCAGCGTGAAATAGATCGCCCCGACCGCCGCGACAAAAAGAAACCCGCGCACAAACGTTCACTTTTCCTTATTTCTGGCGAAAAGTTGTCGTTTGTGCGCGGGTTTTGACTCTGGGAGCAATGTGACGGCAGACCGCGGCGGCATGACGCCCTGACAGCGACGGCACGATGCGCCGCGGTGACGTAACGACCCGGCAGCGGAGGCGCGGCGGCAGGCCACGGTGCAGCGGCACGAACACCGGCGCCGCAAGCCGCCGCCCCGAAACCTTACGCCCAACGCTCCGGCATGCCCTCTACCACGGCAAAAACGGTGCTGTTGCCCAAGTGGAGCTCGTCACCCGCATGAAGCGCCGCCACAGCATCCCCCTGCAGCTCATTTTGGATACGATTGGCACCATCTACCACAAACGTTCCATTCGAGGAGCCCAGATCCTTGACGAGCCAGCCATCGTGATCGCTGCACCAGATGCGTGCATGCTCGGCAGAAACATCGGAATCAACATCAGTGATGTCGCTTTCGCCCAGCGCAAGCGCACCGAGCGTCACGCCCTCGCCCGTCGGCTCAATCCAATACGGGGCTCCGCACACGTATCCGTCGCGCACACGAATGAGGCCCAGGCAAAGCCCCCGCACCTCACTCGGCGAGAGATCCGAGGTTTCAACCTCCGACATCACCGGCGTGGACATGAGGTTCACGTGCATGGAACGCACGTAATCGGCCGTGTAGGCAACGGCCTTGCCAACGTTGCCCGAGCAGCCAACTGCCACAAATAGCACGAGCGCAGCCTCGGCGCGCTCCCCCACCGTCGTACCGGAGCTCAATCTAATGCGATCGAGCATGTTGCGATACAGATGCGCATCCTGATGGCACGCAGCAAGCGCCGCATCCATGGCCTGGCCCGCATCGCCGCAAACCACATCGAGAATCTGCTGGGGGTCAAAGACCTTGGAACCCCGGGTTCGCAAACGACTCATAACGCGCGTAGCCGCGCGGCCGTAATCGGCAAAGTAGCGATCCTGCAGCGAGCCCGCGGGTGCGTGCACGATAAAGCGAGAAACCCAAGAGCGGTCGGAAGTGCGACTCTTTGGGCTGCGTCCATCGGAAAGCGGACGGCTGGAGAGCACCATTTCGGCAAGCTCGTTGTGCTTGATGCCACAGGACCGCTTGAACACGTCAAACATTACGCCGCACGGCGTCAATTCATCAGAAAAAGCCATGACCTATTGCTCCTCGTTATTCGAACCCGCCGGTGCTGATTGAAGTTCTGCCGCACGTCCCGCTTGGGCACCGTCAAATGCAGCAGTACGACGCTCGCTTGCCGCCGCCAAGCGCCGGCGGCGCTCATGTAACATCGCGGGGACAACCGCCATCGCGTAATCCAGCACGATGGGGCACCAACCCGCCGCGCTCGCCGTAAAGAGCGCCGCCACCATGCCGCGGCCACGTGCCGCGGGATCGACCGCCGTGCACGCAAGCAGGCCCATGATAAAGGCAGTGCCCACAAGCAAACCAAGCGTACCGCGCAAAAAGCCCTCGCGCGTGCAGCGGTCGCGTCCCCGCACCGCAAGTGCCGCCACCGGTGGCAGGGCCAAAGCGGCAAGCACTTGCAGCCAGCCAAGTTCGCCCGCCCAAACCATCGTGTCAAAGCGCAATGTAGCAGCCGTGCCGCGCAGCAAAAACGCGGTAGTGAGCGCCACCGCGCACCAAATGGCGGCTGCCATAGCCTTTCCCATCGAGCGCACCACGCGGCGCACCGTAAACGGCGAGGCCGAGTCAAGCCACGACGCGCCCATCATGCAGGGGATAAGCGGGTCCCCCGCAACGGCGCGCTGGACGTTTTGCGCATAATGCCTGCAAAACGCCGCTAGACCATCGCGCACGGCACGTGCCTCGGGACGCTTGTCCTGCGATGTCACCAAGCAGGCCATCACCATCTCGGCAAGCTGCTCGTCAACAAGCTCCAGGCAAAGGCGCAAACCCTCTGATTCGGGCAAAAGCGGCGTATCAATCGTGGCTTGATAGGCGGCAACCGCCACCTCGGGCTCGCGCACCAAAACCGATTTCATGTCGGCCCCAGAGCAATGAGCGCACACAAGCTGAGCGGGAGCCGTATCGACCTTCACACGATAGGCCGAAGCGACGGGCTGGTCGCCGTCTTCGGAGCCCTGCAATGCCTGAGCATAGGGCGTCTCGCCAGACAGCAGCTCATACACCACGCTCGCAGCAGCGTACACATCCACAGCAGGAAACGTGCGCAGACGCTCCACATGCGCGATATCGTCCGAGAGCATCTCGGGCGGAGCATACGCGGGCGTGGCGCGGCGCGCCGTAGAAAATCGCTCGGTAAAGGTGGGATCTGCAGGCTGCACCATGGACGAAGAGCCGAAGTCGATAAGGCACAGGTCAAACTCGCCCTCGTCTGATTGCTGCTCGAGCGAAAGGTGCCCCGTGCGCACCATGATGTTCGCGGGCGAGATATCGCGATGGACAAAGCCGTCCCCCGCAAGGTCCATACGCGTCAACAGCTCAAAAAGCCCGCGGCCAATCTGTGCCGCCGTAAGCGGCGACAAGCGGCCGTCGTCATCAACCGCAAGCACACGGCGCGCCTGCGCGAGCGTCACGCCCTCGACCCACTCCATAATGATGGCGGGGGCGCCATCCACAAAGCCATAACCGTAGAGGCGAGGGAAGCCCTTGAAGCCCGAAAGCGCGCGATGGCACTCGTACTCCTTGCGAAACGCGATGCGCAGCAGCTCATCACGACGGTCGCAGGCGGCAGCGTCTTCGTCGGCGGCTCGCTCGGGTATGACGAGGGTCTTGCATGCATAGCATTCGCCCAGCGCATTGGTCACGTAGGTCACACGGCCCAAACCGCCGCGGCGCGTACGTGCCTCGTCTGCAAACAAGGTGGTGAAACGATGACGGCACGCATCGCGCTCCCCATCGGAAAGCGGCGCGGCGGATTCAAAATCATCAACGTGGATAACGCGCAGCGGACGAGCAGGCTCGACATGCGTGTCCGCAGCCTTGAGAATCTCCTCCGTCATAGCACGATCCCCGCGCGCTTGGGTCCGTACTCGGCGAGATATTTGTTCTGGCCGCTTTCATTCATAGTTTCTGTCAGCGGCTCCATGAACTCGCTCACATGCTGAGAGGGATCGGCGAAATCGAGATTGTTGGACCAGGCGGCGTCGAGACAACCCAGGTAGTCTCTCAGGCATCGATACGAGCCAATGAGACGCGATCGTTGATCTATGAGCTGCGAACCTGCAGGCGTGACATGGCCGTTAATCGTCTTGCTAAATTCGATCCAAATCTTTTCGTTCGCCCTCTCCACCCTGGCAGCAGCTGTTTGACGAGTAGCCAAATCTGTACTCAGAGCGCAACGGTTGAACTCCTCGGTCAAGCTGTTGACCTCGGCGGCAAGTTCATCCAACCTCGTCAGGCGGCCGAGCATCCACTGACGGTACTCTTTGTCCGCCTCACTCAGCTCCAAACCAGGCTTGTCGTCTTTTCCGTCGTCTTTTCCGTCGTCCTTGCCCGTATCATCCTTGCCCTCATCGGGCTTGGAGGGAGTATCGGGAGCAGAGGGCGCAGGATCGGTCTTGTCGGCATCGGAACCGGGAGCCTGCCCGGCATTGGCCTCGTCTTTCTTGGCCTCGGCATCTGCAACCGTTGTGTTCATAAGACCGGAAAGGGAAATACCGGTCATACTTCCTGCAGAACCAGCGCCGGTGCCGGAGCCCGCCTCAGAGGACGACCCTTCCCCAGCAGCATCCTCGCCAAACATCATCTGGCGAAAAAGACTCGTCCACATGCCGGACGCAGAAGAGCCCGCCGTGCGGCCCGCAGCGTCAAGCAGCACAAACGACTTTCCCTCGGGATCTTTCATCAACGAGGGAAGCGAGGCCGTATAGGCCGCTGCTCCCACAAAAAGCAAGGTAAACGAAAACGTAACCAAGCCCATCATTGCCGACGGCAACAGCGAGCGCAAACGCCGACGCGTCGTCGACGTTCTCAAATTAGGCAAGGCCCTCATTGATACCCCCCCCCGCCGCAAATGCGCGGGAATATGGCACACTGTTCGTAATCATAACAGCACGCCTTCGGAAATCGTGCCGAAGGCGTGCCAAAAGATCGACTATTCGGTTATCGGACAGTTTTTGCCCGTAAGTTCACGACCAAACCCAAAGCTACAGCGTGCGACGGGCCTCGATAGCACGACCGAGCGTAAGCTCGTCGGCATACTCCAGGTCGCCGCCCACGGGAAGGCCGCTCGCCAGACGGCTCACCTCGATGCCAAGAGGCTTGATGGTGCGCGCCAAATAGCTCGCCGTGGTCTCGCCCTCGATATTGGGATTGGTGGCGATAATGACCTCGTGAATATCCTCGGTTCCCAAACGCGCCAGCAGCTCGCGGACATGAAGCTGCTCGGGACCGATCTTGTCCATAGGGCTGATCACACCGCCGAGCACATGATAAAGACCGTGATAGGACCCTGTGCGCTCGATCGCCGTAACGTCGCGAGGCTCACCCACCACGCAGATGCGTGCGGTATCGCGCGTGGAATCCTCGCAGATGGCGCACTCGTCACCCGTGGCATAGTTAAAGCAACGGCTGCAAAAATGCACCTGCTCCTTGACGGAGAGGATGGCGTCTGCCAAGCGACGCGCCTCCTCAACGTCGGATTCCAGCAGGTAATACGCGATGCGCTGAGCCGACTTGGGGCCAATGCCCGGAAGTCTGCCCAGCTCATCAAGAAGAATCTGTAGGCTATGGTCTGCCGTCATGATTTAGAACGGCATACCCGGGATGTTGAGACCGCCGGTGATGGCGCCCATCTGCTTGTTGGCAAGCTCGCCCACGCTGCGGATGGCCTCGTTGACGGCGGCCATGATCATGTCCTGCAGCATCTCGACGTCCTCGGGATCGCACGCGTCCGGATCGATCTTGATGGACTCGATCTTCATGTCACCCGTCATGGTGACCTTCACCATGCCGCCGCCTGCGCTGGTATCGACGGTCTGGGTCTTGAGGTTGTCCTCGGCTGCGGCGAGCTGCTCTTGCATCTTGCGCGCCTGCTTCATCATCTGCTGCATGTTCATACCGGCCATGATGGCTCCTTATCTTCGGCGTTTTAACCAGAAGAATCGTACCATGCACGCGAGGCGGCAACCACAAATACCTTTACGCTTACACCATTACGACGCGCGGCGCGGTGTCGTCGTGACGTCCGCGCCGCATTGCCGGTACTATTTAGTATGAATCGCGTGCCCGCCAAAGCCGTTGCGCATCGCTGCGACCGCCTTGTTGGCAAACGAGTCCTCGATATGCGAGGCGTTGCGCGTCATGAGCGAAAGCGCGATCACCGGCACCGGGACCTCCAGGTCGAGAGCCGTCTCCACCGTCCACTTGGCCTCACCGCTCGCGTCCACCACACCGCGGATGTCCTCCAAGCCAGGATGCTCGCCAAGCTGCTGCTCCATAAGCTCCATAAGCCAGCTGCGAACAACCGATCCACAGTTCCAGTTATGAGCGACGGCCTTGAGGTCGTAATCAAAGTCGCTCGCCTCCATGAGCGCAAAACCCTCGCCGATCGCCTGCATCATGCCGTACTCGATGCCGTTGTGGACCATCTTCATGAAGTGACCGCTGCCCGCACGACCGGTGTACAGCAGGCCGCCCTCGCACGACATGTCATCGAGCATGGGCTCCACGTACTCATATGCGCTACGATCGCCGCCGATCATGAGGCAGGCGCCGTTGCGGGCACCGGACTTGCCGCCCGACGTGCCCGAATCCATAAAGCGGATACCGTGGGCAGCAGCCTGCTCGGCATGCGCCACGGAATCGTGATAGTTGGAGTTGCCGCCGTCGATCACGATATCGCCCTCATCGAGCATCTCGAACAGCTCGGCGAGCACCGCATCGGTAATGGGACCGGAGGGGACCATGGCCCATACAACACGGGGAGTGCCGAGCGCAGAAACCAAGCCCGCCATGGAATCGACCGTCTCGATATCTTCGGCCTCGACTGCGGCGCGGGCGGCCTCGCTCATGTCAAAGCCCACCACGCGATGCCCGCTGTCCCTCAGGTTCATCGCAATGTTTGCGCCCATCTTGCCCAGACCGACGATTCCGATCTCCATGCTGCCCGCCCCTTTTCCAACAAAGACCACACTGCCAAACATAAGCCGGCGCGTCGTGGAGAGAAAAACGCACGCCGGCTCCCCCGTTATCACACCTCCGTACGCCCCATGCAAGGGTGAAACGTCGTCTTTTTTGCTTGTGGAATTGGTCAAACGTCTTATCAAGATCATTTTTTGAGCGCTCTTCGCAAAGTCTTGACAATTTATCGCGTCGAATTCGAAAAAATTTTTGTCTAATAGCGATAAAACGTTGCTAAAAACAGGGGGATTCGTCACTATATATAATGATGAAAGGCCGAAAAAATAATTTCGGCATTACTGTCGTTTGTTAACAGAAAGTCATGTTTGGCAACGCGGTTTATGAGAGAGAACCGCAAGAAGGGAGCAATCGTGACAAGAGCAATTGACAAACTCGAGCCGTTCCAGAGGGCCATTTCCAAGGCACACCTCGCCTCTGCAGGCGTAGCCGTCGATTCCCTCGAGAACCCCGACAAGCCGTTGATCGTTATCGCCAATAGCTGGAACGAGATCTGCCCGGGCCACGAGCCCCTGCGCCAGCTCGCTCAGGAAGTCAAGAAGGGCATCCTCGAAGCCGGCGGCGAGCCCATTGAGTTCAACACCATCGCCATCTGCGACGGCCTGGCACAGGGCCACGCTGGTATGCACTACAGCCTTCCCCATCGCGAGATCGTCGCCGACTCCTGCGAGGCCCAGATCATGGGTCAGAACTGCTTTGACGGCGTCGTCTACATGGGCAGCTGCGACAAGATCATCCCTGGCCTGCTTATGGCAGCCGCTCGCATCAACCTGCCTGCAGCGCTCGTAACCGCCGGCCCCTGCTATGACGAAGTCAAGCCTTCTTACTCCAAGAACCTGCGCGCCAAGTTCCTCCGTGGCGAGGCCACCGAGCGCGAGGTCATCGAGGGTACGCTCAAGTACTACACCGGCCCTGGCATCTGCCCGTTCCTGGGTACCGCCAACACCATGGGCTGCCTGGGCGAGGCCCTGGGCATGGAGGTTCCCGGCGGCGCACTGCAGCCCGCTCCCTCCGCTCAGCGTCGCTTCATCGCCCGCCGCACCGGTGCCGCCGTTGTGGACCTGGTCCGTCGCGGCATCAAGCCGAGCGACATCATGACGCAGGCCGCCATCGACAACGCCGTGGCCGTCCTCGCCTCCATCGGCGGTTCCCTCAACGCCCTGCTGCACCTTCCCGCCATCGCCGCCGAGCTTGGCCTCAAGTGCACCTGGGCTCAGGTTGCCGAGGCTACCTCCAAGCTTCCCGTCGTCTGCAACGTTGTTCCCAACGGCGACATCTCCTGCGTGAACCTCTATAAGGCAGGCGGCATCCAGGGCGTCCTCAAGACCATCGAGGGCTCCATCGACACCTCCGTCATGACCGTCAACGGCCACACCATGGGCGAGAACCTCGCTCAGGTGGACGTCGAGAAGGACATCGACCGCTCCGTCATCCGCACTCAGGACGACCCCGCTTCTGTGGCAAACGGCATCCAGGTGCTCTATGGCAACCTGGCTCCCGAGGGCACGCTCGTCAAGACCTCTGCCGTCCCCGCCGATCAGCACACCTTCGACGGCCCTGCCATGTGCTTCAACAGCGAGGAAGAGTGCTTCGACGCCTATAACAAGCACGAGATTCCTGCCGGCACCGCCGTCATCATCCGCTACGAGGGTCCCGTGGGCGGTCCTGGCATGAAGGAGCTGCACCGCGTCACCGAGATCATGAAGGGCATCCCGGGCTCCGCCGTCATCACCGACGGTCGCTTCTCCGGTGCTTCGGGCGGTCTCTCCGTGGGCTACCTGTGCCCCGAGGCCGCTGAGGGCGGCAACATTGCCCTTATCCAGGATGGCGACATGGTCCACATCAACCTTGCCGACAACTCCATCAACTTCGATATCACCGACGAAGAGCTGGAGCAGCGTCGCGCCAACTGGACGCCCGTCGTGCACCCCGTGCCCGGCAAGCTTCTCAAGCGCTACCAGAAGATGGTCGGCCCCGCCAAGGACGGCGCTCTGCTGAGCTGCTAATCGCCAGCGATTGCAACGTTTCCCCCTAGCAAAGCCCGGAAGGCCAAGGTCTTTCCGGGCTTTCTTCATGAGACGATAGATTGTAGGGTCGATAGATTCTGGACATCTATTGCAGGACGCAAAAGACAATACACACTCGCATTCCCAAACAAAATGAGGCCCCGCACCAATTGGCGCGGGGCCTCATTGCGAGACTCATATAAGAGTGCGCGGGAACTACTCGCCGCAACCACCCTTGACGAACTCGACGAGAGCGGCCACAGCCTCCTTCTCGTCCTCGCCGTCGGCAGCGATGGTGATCTCGGTGCCGCAGGTCAGGCCCTGGGTCATGAGGTTCAGAACGGACTTAGCGTTCACGCCGTCGCCCTCGGCGTCGGACTTCTTGACGGTAACGTTGGACTGGAAGCCAGCGGCCATCTTGGAGAACTGGGAAGCCGGACGGGCGTGGATGCCAGTAGCGTTCACAACGGTAACGTTCTCAGAATACATTAATGCCTCCTATTGGATTGAGCAGAGATCGGCGCCAACACAGCGCGGACTCTACCTAATGACAAGGTTTTATATTACACCATCTCGCGCACGGCCTCGTGCAAACGCTGACGATCTGCCGGATCTGTGCTGTTGTAGTGACGGGAGTTCACAATGTACTCCTCGATCGTGTTGAGGTTCTCCTCGGTGGGCTCGATACCGATCTCGCCAAGGGTCAGCGGCAGGTCCATCTTGCGCATGAACTCGCGCAGCTCGGCCTCCTTCTCCTGCAGGCCATTGAAGTACAGCTGGCAGAACAGGCCGATGGCCACGATCTCGCCGTGGATGGCGTCGGCAGCCTCGTGGGTGAAGTGGGTGCGCACGCCGTCATAGATGACGTGAGCGAGCTCGGACTGACGGAAGCTCTTGGTGGTGTTGGCGATAACGCCGGTGGTGATCACGTTGAGGAAGGCAACGTCGCCGAGGGTCTTGGTGCACTTGCCCTCGCGGTTGTCGGCAATGGCCTGCTGACCATAGGTATGCAGCACGTCATAGACGTAAGCGGCCATGTTGAATGCGGTGTAGACGTCGATGGGGTTCTCGTCGATATGCATCTCGGGACGACCGTTGAGCATCTCGATTTTCTTGGCCATAGCGTCCATGATGCCGGCGGCGTTGTAACGAATCGGGCACGCGGCGATAACGTCGAGGTCCATGTAGACAGCGTCGATCTCGTGGTCAAAGCGCCAGGAGGTCTTCTTGCCGCCCTCAGGCGTGTACATAACGCTCATGCAGGTGAAGGGAGCGCAGGTAGAGGCAGAGGTCGGGATGTTGACAGTGCCCAGCCCAGCGGTCTCACCAGTGGCCTTGGCAAGGTCCATGATCTTGCCGCCGCCAACGCCGACGATTTCCTCGGCGCCAAAGGCGTGGGCCTTCTCGGTCAGCTCGTCAGCAGCCTCGTTGGAGCACCAGCCGGTCCAGATCTCGAGCTGGTAGTCGACGCCAGCCTCCTTCAGCGCAGGCTCAAGCTGATCTTTGACGGCATCCCAGGAACGAGGGCCGGCAACGATGAGCACCTTCTTGCCAAAGCGAGCGATCTCCTCGCCCAGCTGCGGAAGCAGGCCCTGCTCAGC
>SKER01001848.1_pt1 | contig 15732 bp, 14 predicted proteins | sample 4826961 | NCBI WGS metagenome assembly SKER01 (sample SAMN11008804, study PRJNA524170) | human gut metagenome | biome: Human fecal sample; material: Feces; isolation source: fecal sample from pouch patient p47 | host: Homo sapiens | place: Israel: Tel-Aviv | collected 2016-11-16 | reverse complement strand
CTCATAGACGATATCATCATGGGAAAGATCTGTATTTGTAACGATCATCTGTACAAGTACAGTACCAAGTCCCTGACCGATACAGGAAGCACCAGTGAAGATGTGAAGTTTTTCATCTTCTTCAACAATTAATTTTACACGTCCTGTATCCGGGATACCAACACCAACGCCGGCATTCTTCATAGCACAACCAAGGCCAACAGCCTTACCGGCCGCAAGTGCAGCATCATACTCTTCTTTGACAGCTTCCAGTGTCTCTACAAGACCTGTAGAGTTATCTACAATCTGTCCGTTCGGAAGTACTTCGCCTGGGCGGATCGCATTGCGGTAATGAATCTCCCAAGGCGTAATGCCTACCTTGTCAGCCATCATGTTCAGAAGTGTCTCTGTTGCGAAACAAGTCTGTGTAACACCAAATCCGCGGAATGCTCCGGCAGGTGGGTTATTTGTATAGTAAGCGGTTCCTTCAATTTCAAAGTTTTCATAATGATAAGGTCCTGCTGCATGTGTACATGCACGTTCAAGAACCGGGCCGCCAAGAGAAGCGAATGCACCTGTGTCAGATTTAACAATCGCTTTTACCCCCTGGATCACTCCATTCTCATCGCATCCCATTGTCATATCCATGTAGAATGGGTGACGTTTCGGATGAACAAGCAAGGATTCCGCTCTGGATAATTTCATCTTGATCGGTTTCTTTGTTACGTAAGTAAGCAATGCGCTTAAATGCTGAACAGTCATGTCCTCTTTACCACCGAAACCACCGCCGACTAATGCGTTCTGAACTTTTACTTTATCTGTTCCAAGCATAAGTGTAACTTCGTGCAATGTCTGGTGAGCGGACTGGTCTGTTGAATATACGAAAATGTCACCGTCTTCATCATAGAAAGAAACAGCACATTCCGGTTCAAGGAAAGCATGCTCAGTCCAAGGTGTCTCAAAGTGATGTGAGATCACGTACTTGGAATTCTTGATTGCTTCTTCCGCATTTCCGCGGCTGATGTGCTTATAAGCACATACGTTAGTCTCTTCTTCATCATAAACAAGTGGTGCATCCGGAGCGGCAGCTTCTTCTACTGTATGCACATGAGGAAGTACTTCATATTCAACTTTAATAAGTTTCTTTGCTTTTTCTACAGTTGCCATGTCAGTTGCAGCTACAAGGGCAATTGCATCTCCGAGATAATGTGTCAGTCCACCAACCGGAATCAGTGAATACTGATCATGTTTTAAGTGTCCGATCTTATTCTCCCCAGGAATATCATCGGCTGTTACAACTGCTTCTACGCCAGGCAGAGCCTCGGCAGCAGAGGTATCAATAGAAAGTACGCGAGCTCGTGGATATTTACTACGAAGAGCAGCACCATAGAGCATTCCTTCCGGATAATAGTCATCCGGATATTTACCTGTTCCAAGCACTTTTTCTTCAACATCTATACGAGAAACACGGGAACCAAGAGTCCAGCTAGGATCTCCGTCATCTGGTAAAACTCCTTCTTTCAGAATCTTAGCTGCCAGACGTACCGCGTCCATGATCTTAACATATCCTGTACAGCGGCAATAGTTGTTGCGCAGCGCATAGCGAATCTCATCATCGGTTGGTTCCGGATTTACATCCAAAAGTGCTTTTGTGCACATAACCATACCAGGAATACAGAATCCGCACTGTACAGCGCCTGCCTTCCCGTAAGCATAAGTGTAAACTTTCTGTTCCCAATCAGAAAGCCCCTCGACTGTGATGACATTCTTTCCGGCCAATGAATCTGTGTCAGGTACGCAGGATTTGCAAGTCTGTCCATCAATGATAACAGTACAGGCTCCACAAGCGCCTTCGCTGCAACCATCCTTTGCAGAGGTAATGTGCAGTTCATCACGCAGGAACCGTAACAGTTTCTGATTCTTTGAAGGTGAGACTTCCTGACCATTTACTATAAATGATGCCATGTCAGTTACTCCTTTCTTTGTAACAAAATCCCCAAAGAAAAATCTTTGAGGAGTATGTGTTTGTTGTGTATTTTTAATTATATAAAGATACCTATGGTTATATTTTATCACATATTCAACAAAAAGCAACAACTATTCTAAAAAAGTTTTTGACACCTAAAAATATTTTAGATATATGATATAAAAAATGCATATCAGGACAAAAAAAGGGAAGTACCGCAAAATGATACTCCCTTGTAATTATCTTATATAAATTGTTCTTAGAAACCAAAAAGATTTACAACGCGATTTTAATTATCGTGTTCTTCTTCAAATGGATCGTCGTAATCATCTTCATCATCGTAATCATCTCCACCGCGGGAAGCAATTGCGAGAATCAGTGAAATAACAGCAAGTACACCACTTACACCGGCTAAAATCAGAAGCTCGAATTCATCTCCATGTTTCAGGAAAGCAAAAACAGCACCACCGATATAGAGAATCATCGGGATAAGGAATGCAAAAAGTGTATCACGGTTATTCATGATGAAGTATAACAGTGCAGTGACAAGCATGCAAAGAGCAACAATGACATAATTCATGCCAGGAGCAGAAGTTACGTCAGCTCCTGATGTGCTGAGTCCTGTTACGAAACCTTTATAAATACAGAAACCAAATGCAAGCAGGGAAATGATTCCAAGGATGATGCGTCCAGGTCTGAAACGTGGATATTCGTCTACATATTCATATTCATCATCATCTTCATCATCAGAGGATTTCTCATCATCATAGTCATCCATTTTTCTGGATTTTACATCTTCTTTTGCTTTCGCAGTTTCGGCTTCCTCTTTCTTTTTCTTCTTGGCAGCTTTACTGTCAGGGTCAGTTGCAAGCATATCTTCGTATCCCTTGCGAACTGCTTTTTCACGCTTATCACGGATTTCTTCCGCAGGAATGTTCCCATATTTCTGCTCTTCGGAATTATCAGTGGCAGTGGCATCAGTGGCAGCTTTCTGTGCAGCGGCTTTGCGGGCTCTGGCTCTCTCCTTAAGAATACGTTCAGCTTCTTCTTCTGAAATCCCTTTGTCAGCAGCAAGGCGGGCAATCGCTTCTTTGCGGGCGCGGGCTTTTGCTTCTCTGCGGGCAGCTCGTTTCTCTTCAGCGGCACGGGCGGCGGCATCAGCTTTCGCTTTTTCTTCTGCGGCACGGGCAGCAGCTTCGGCTTTCGCTTTTTCTTCAGCAGCACGAGCGGCAGCTTCAGCTTTTGCCTTCTCTTCAGCAGCGCGGGCTTCAGCCTCAGCTTTCGCTTTTTCTTCAGCGGCACGAGCCTCAGCTTTTGCTTTCTCTTCTGCAGCTTTCTTGGCAGCGATCTTCTTTGCACGTTGTTTATCAAGGTTCCATTGCTTTTTACAGCTATGGCAGATTGCATATTCATTAAAGATTGGATCCCCGTTTTCGCTGGTGCCAATCTGCTTATTCTGCAAATCCAGGTCTTTTCCACATATTGGGCACTTCATATTAATCATGTACTCCTCTCTTTTGTATCAAAATATTTATAACAGATTTATTATAGCATCTTAAAAGAGGAAGAACAACGAAAAAAGTGTGTTTTACATAAAATGTTTTAGAAAAAAATCAAAATTGCGTAAGAATTTAGTTTAAATTCATAAGAAATGGTGGACTTTAAAAATTTAATGTGTTAAAATCAAAAAGTGGCCTGAGAAGGCAAAAGGTATTGTTATGGTTTATGGTATGCCGTAAGCCATCATATAATTAGCCGGTTGAGAAGGAGATTGTTTTGTATGAGTAAGAAGATCAGAACCGAGGCAGTAGATTATCTGTTTCAGGCAATCTTAAGCCTTGAGAATAAAGAAGAGTGTTATACATTTTTTGAAGACATCTGTACGATCAATGAGCTGCTTTCATTGTCACAGAGATTTGAAGTGGCAAGAATGCTCCGTGAACAGAAGACATATTTGGAGATCGCGGAGAAGACAGGAGCATCCACTGCGACAATCAGTCGTGTGAACCGTTCTCTTAATTATGGGAATGACGGATATGATATGGTTTTCAAACGTGTAGGGCTTGCTGAGGAAGAGAATGGAACGGAAGAATAACACTTAAGAATTAAGCTTACAATAAAATACCTTTTATCAATCAAAAGATACAGCTTGCGGAAGATCCTGATAAAGTCTTTCGCAGGCTGTATCTCGTTTTAAACAGAAATGTTTATTTCCCTTTCTTTTTCTCTTCGTTTTTTGAAGACTTGGAAGAGAGGTCATCAATGATCCGTTCAATGATCATTTTCTTGATATATACATCAAAACTCAAGCTGCATATAAATGCAAACTGCTGTAAGATCTCCTTATCTTCGCCATCAGCAAGATGAGTGAAAGTCTCAGCAGATTTCTCATAAGTAGCAGTTACATTCTCTTTGATGGAATCCAGCTGTTCTTTTTCAATCTTGCAGACTTCTTTGTAAATATCTGCTAATTCAAAAGAGCTTCCATCCGGAAAATATTTCTCTGTGAGCGGTGCAAGAACTGTCTCAATATCTTTGATTGAAAGGATATTTTTAAAATAATAAATGAAGACCAGAAGGAGCAGGTGCTCTCTGGAATACTTCTTCTTCACCGGGGGTGGAAGAAGATTGTTCTTCGTATAATTATTGATCATGGTCTTTGTCAGGATCTTATCATCAGGGTAACGTTTGGTCGAAGCCAGCTGCTCATCCATAAAAGTAGTTACTTGATCCATGTAAAGATTAATATTCGGAACATCGCCGGGATGCACATAACTTAAAGAAGAAAGTTCTTCTAAAATGCTGTTTAACAGATTACTTGTGTCTATATTCATGTTATCACCTCAATACATTTATTATATAGTATTTAAAACTAGATAGCAAGCAAAAGATAAGAAGGCCGGAAAATGTAGTTGACAAACAGGAACGTGTGTTTGATAATGGGAATACATTTACAGATATCTTTATAACTTTAAAGGAGTGGAAAGATGAGCATTTATGATAAATTAAATGAACCACAGAGAGAGGCTGTTTACCACACGGATGGCCCTCTTCTGATCCTTGCCGGAGCCGGTTCAGGAAAAACAAGAGTTCTGACGCACAGGATCGCATATCTGATCGGAGAACGTGGCGTGAACCCATGGAATATCCTTGCAATCACATTTACGAACAAAGCGGCAGAAGAGATGCGCCAGCGTGTGGATAATCTTGTCGGTTTTGGAGCGGAAAGTGTATGGGTGAGTACATTTCACTCTGCGTGCGTGCGTATTTTGAGAAGGTTTATTGACAGATTAGGGTATGAGAATCATTTTACTATATATGATACAGATGATCAGAAGACATTAATTAAGGAAGTCTGTCGGAAAGTAGATGTGGATACGAAAGTGTTTAAAGAAAGAAGTCTGCTTTCAGCAATTTCATCTGCCAAGAACGAGATGATCCTTCCGGATGAATTTGAACTGAATGCCGGAGGAGACTTTGCAAAGATGAAGATTGCTAAGGTTTATCGCGAGTATGAGGCGCAGATGAGAGCGAATAATGCACTGGATTTTGATGATCTGCTTGTAAAGACAGTGCAGCTTTTGCAGACACAGCCGGATGTGCTTGAGGGTTATCAGGAAAGATTCCGCTATATTATGGTAGATGAATATCAGGATACAAATACAGTCCAGTTTCAGCTGGTAAGCCTTCTTGCAGGAAAATATAAGAATCTTTGTGTCGTTGGAGATGATGACCAGTCAATCTACAAGTTCCGTGGAGCGAATATCCGGAATATTCTTGACTTTGAGCATGAATTTCCGGATGCAAAGGTGATCAAACTGGAGCAGAACTACAGATCTACAGGGAATATTCTGAATGCAGCGAACAGTGTGATCGCGAATAACCGCGGAAGAAAGGAGAAATCACTTTGGACGGAGAACGGAGAAGGCGAACTGATTCGTCTGCGTCAGTTTGATACGGCGTTTGATGAGGCAGATTTCATTGGTGAAGATATCAAAAGTGCTGTCAGACAGGGAGGTTCCTATAATGACAGTGCAGTTCTTTATCGTACGAATGCACAATCCCGTCTGCTGGAAGAGAAATTTATTGCCATGAATATTCCTTATAAGATTGTCGGCGGTGTAAATTTCTATGCGAGAAGAGAGATTAAGGATCTTCTTGCTTATCTCAAGACAATCGACAATGGACGTGATGATGTTGCGGTTAGAAGAATCATTAATGTCCCAAAGAGAGGAATCGGTCTTACAACAATTAACCGGATTCAGGAGTCTGCAACAGAACGTGGAATTGGTTTTTATGAGGCATTACTGGCACCGAGGCTGATCGCAGGTGTGGGAAGAAGTGCAACAAAACTGGACTCTTTTGCGGCATTGATCGAGTATTTTAAGACGTTGGCAGAAGAGATGAACATCACAGATCTTTTACAGGAAGTGATTGAGAAGACAGGATATATAGAAAGCCTTGAAAATGAAGATAAAGAAGAGGCGAAAACAAGAAAAGAGAATATAGACGAGCTGATCAGTAAAGCGGCAACTTATGAGGAAAGTTGTCAGGATAAAGATGAAAAGGCAACATTGAGCGGATTCCTTGAAGAAGTTGCTTTGGTTGCGGATATTGACAGTCTGGATGAAGACCAGGAATATGTTGTTCTGATGACTTTACATAGCGCAAAGGGACTTGAATTTCCACGTGTTTATCTTGCAGGGATGGAAGATGGACTTTTCCCGGGATATATGAGTATTAATGCAGGAGACAGAGAAGAACTGGAAGAAGAGCGGAGACTTTGTTATGTTGGAATCACAAGGGCAGAGCAGGAACTGACTTTGACAAGTGCGCGCAGAAGAATGGTACACGGTGAGACACAGTACAATCCGATGTCAAGATTTGTGAAAGAGATCCCGAGGGAACTGCTTGATACAGGAAACAAGAAGTTTACCCAGGAGACGGAGATTCCAGCACAGCAGAATACATATGCACGTGCCAGAGAAGCATTTCGGGCACAGGCATTCACAGGAGCACTTGGCGGAATGACACCTGCAAAGAATCAGGGGGTGGGTAAGCCGCTTACAGGAAGTCAGGCACTGGCATCTCTGCAGAAGGGCAGTCAGCTGGCAGCAGGTGGGAATGGTCCACTTGGTTATGAGGTCGGAGACCGGGTACGTCATGTGAAGTTTGGGGAAGGAACAGTAACGGATATCAAAGAAGGCGGACGAGATCACGAGGTTACGATTGAATTTGACAGTGTCGGAACACGCAGGATGTTTGCAAAATTTGCCAAGCTTGTCAAGGTATGAGAAAGTTATAAAAAAATGATAAATCAGTAGTAATATGAATCGTCAGGTGTTATAATAAACACAGATTATCTGTCACCGCAAAAGGTGAAGAAAGGACGTGTTAATATGAACAAGAGAATAGAAGACATCATTGCAGAAACAAGATTGAATGAGATTCTTCATAAGAATGAGGCTGAGAAGCAGAAGAATACAGTAATCTGGACACTGGCTATCATCGGAGCAGTAGCAGCAGTAGCTGCAATCGCTTATGCAGTATATCGTTTCGTATCACCGGATTATCTTGATGATTTTGAAGATGATTTTGATGACGATTTTGATGATTACTTCAGCGAGGATGATCAGGTATAATTCTTGAGTGAATTGCAAAAGTGCAGACAGGGTGAGAGAAGAAACCATCCTGTCTGTTTTTCTGTTAAAATAGATTAGAATTGATAGGAGATTAGGATGAAAAAAGGTCAGATCTACGAGGGTATTATTGAACGTGTAGATTTCCCAAACAAGGGGATTGTATTTGTTCCGGAGGAAGAACAGTATGTTACTGTGAAAAATGGGATTCCGGGACAGAAGATCCGTTTTATGATAAATAAATTTAAAAGAGGAAATGCAGAAGGAAGACTTCTTGAAGTGTTGGAGAAATCTCCATTAGAGACAAGAGAGCCGGTCTGTAGTATCTTTCCGGCCTGTGGTGGCTGTATGTATCAGACGATGCCATATGAAGAGCAGGTGAAGATGAAAGAAGGACAGATCCGCAGAATCATGGATCCGGTAGTAAAAGGTGAATATGTTTTTGAAGGTGTGAAGCACAGTCCGAAGGAATTCCATTACCGTAATAAAATGGAATTTTCTTTTGGAGATGAATTCAAAGACGGTCCGTTATCTCTCGGTCTTCATAAAAAAGGAAGTACTTATGATGTACTGACAGCAGGAGACTGTCAGCTTGTCCATGAAGATATGGATAAGATTCTCCTTTGTGTGCTGGATTATTTCAAAGAAAGAAATGTAAGTTATTACAAGAAAATGCAGCATGTCGGTTATCTTCGCCATCTTCTTCTGAGACGAGGCGATACAACAGGCGAGATTCTTGTGAATCTTGTAACGACAACGCAGGAAGAATATGACTTAACTCCATTAGTAGAAGAACTTTTGGCATTAGAATTAGAAGGAAAGATTGTTGGAATCCTTCATATATTGAATGATTCTCTGTCCGATGTCGTGAAGAGTGATGAGACAAGAATTCTTTATGGACAGGACTTCTTTTACGAGAAGCTTCTTGGATTGGAATTCAAGATTACACCATTTTCCTTCTTCCAGCCAAACTCAAAAGGTGCAGAAGTGCTGTACGAGACTGTAAGAGAATACATTGGAGATATTGATAATCAGGTTGTATTCGATCTGTTCAGCGGAACAGGAACAATCGGTCAGGTGCTTGCTCCGGTTGCGAAGAAAGTGATCGGTGTCGAGATTATTGAAGAAGCAGTCGAGGCAGCAGAAGAAAATGCTGTCCGAAACGGACTTTCCAACTGCAGATTTATTGCCGGAGATGTGTTTAAGGTACTTGATGAGATTGAAGAGAAGCCGGATGTGATCGTACTGGATCCGCCGAGAGACGGAATTCATCCGAAGGCACTCCCGAAGATCTTGAATTATGGGGTGGATAAGATTGTATATATTTCCTGTAAGATGACAAGCCTGGCAAGAGATTTGGAGATGATGCAGCTGGCAGGATATCGCGTGGAGAAGATGACGGCGGTGGATCAATTCTGCGAGACGGTTCATGTGGAAGTCGTGTGTTGTCTACATCGGGTGAATTCGTAGAAGTCCTTAATTTCAGGCACTTTGCGAGGTATATGAGTTTCAAACCAACAGGTAAACAGGGCAAGAAAAAGCAGATTATGAATGGCATCGAAGTGTCAGTAGTATTGCATCTGGTATGAGGAAACACATTCGGATAGAATTAACATTTTTTATTTAATAGCATAGAGAAAAGCCAAAAGGACGCTTGTTTTCAGAACTTCTGGAAGATGAGTGTCCTTTTCTTTTATCCCAAGGCAAAGGAGCAGATAAAAAATGGCAAGGAAGAAAGAAATGTGTTCATCAGAGAATCACGAGCCGGGTGCAGGTATTGTACTGATGAAATTGGAAGAGCTGCATAGCTTTGAAGGACACCCGTTTAAAGTAGAGAGAAATCAGGAACTGTTTGAACTGCGATGCAGTATTGAGAAGGAAGGCGTATTAGTTCCACTTCTGGTGAGAAAAAATCCACATGGTGATGGATATGAAATTATAGCCGGACACAGACGAAAAGAAGCTGCACTATGGGCAGGACTTATGGAAGTGCCGGTTATTATCCGGGAACTGGATGATGATCAGTCGGTTATAGCGATGGTGGACAGTAACCTCCAAAGAGAGAAGATACTGCCAAGCGAAAAAGCGTTTGCCTATAAAATGCGTCTGGAAGCAATGAAGCACCAGGGAAGAGCAGAAGCAGATACTTCGGACCCACTGGAACCGAAGTGTAAGACAGAACTGGTGAATGTATCAGAACTGGAAGCAGAATTACAGAAACTTGGAAAAGTAAAAATCCAGAAATAAGGCGGAGCAGAAGGCAAGCGAAGCAATGAACAGCTCGCCAGTATGGTTGGCGAAAGTGTGACACAGATCAAGCGATATATCCGGTTAACCCATCTGATTCCGAAGATACTGGATATGGTTGATAAAGAAATACTTGCGATCCGGTCAGCAGTGGAGATATCGTTTCTGAGCGAAGAAGAACAGTATGAACTCCATGCAGTCATGGAACTGGAACAGAGCATTCCTAACATTTCTCAAGCAAATCGGTTAAAGCGTATGAGCCAACAGAAATGCCTTGATATGAATAAGATTTATGAGATTCTGCAGGAAATCAAACCGAATCAGAAAGAACAGATTAAATTGCCATTGGAAAGAATTGGTAAATATTTTCCAACAGCGTATACTCCAAAGCAGCAGGTTGATTTGATTGAAAAATTATTAAAGAATTGGGCAAAACAAAATGTAAAATAAAAATGGAAATATGAAAAGGACGGTAAGTACTATGGAAAAACTGACTTATACAAATGTAAATGGATACCTGATTCCGAACATCACCTATAAATCCGGTAATCAGATGGAGCAACTTGGCAAATATGGATTCTTACGCAGAGATTATCTGAAGAACCATCGGAATTCAACGTATCAGGTGATGCTTTTACAGGATACCATTGGAGAGCATCTTCTGGAAGTGGACAAGGCAGCCAGAGAACGGGAAGAAGTGATCTTGAAGCAGTTGGAAGAAAAAGAACCACTGCCAGATAAGGAGAAAAATCAGATGGCATGGGTAAGAGCAGCCAATCAGCACAGAGCGATTGCGGAAGAGATTATCCTGAAAGAATTGATTTATGTATGAGGAATGCCAGTAATCAATCTGGCGGGTAACTGATAAAAATAGAATATTGTGAGCGAAGTAAGGCGTGAGTCATAAGATATGGCTTGCGTCTTTTTCTTTGCCTGAAAGGAAGTGATAAGTTTGAACAAGAAGTTTTTGAAGCATTATATGGAAACCAATCCAGAAGGGACAGCACAGACCTATATCTTTCTGGTGGACAATCAGGATATAGCGTTGAATATTGTGATGTCAGGTTATCAGGCACTTTGCCTGGTGCAGGAAGATGACGGATATTATTTCAGTGTAGATTCCTTTATAGAGGAAATGAGGTCTATTCAGTTTACTGGAAGCTGTCAGAGTGCCTATCATTATGTGGCTGCCTGTACGGTGAAGTGGATGAATGATAAGTTACAGACATTTTTCAAAGACGCTGGTCTTGATGGAAAAGCAGGCTGGCAGTTGTTCAAAGAGAAGGAGTACCTTGGCAAACTGGATAATCAGAAAGAAGTTGAGAAATTACTGAAACAGTATATTCTTCGGTTTGAGCGAGATCCAAAAGAAGAACCGGAACTGAGCCGTTTTCACTTATTTGATGCAAAAGGAAATGTGAAAGGTGTCCGGGATATGGAGATTGTAGATTATCTGGTGGAGAATGTTCAGTTTTTTGTGGTGGGAATCACACCGTATTATTATGAGCATGGTGTTTTCCTGGAAGACCATGATGGGGTAAGAATGAAATACCGTATCCAGAAGCTGATCTATCGTGACCAGGTACAGAGTGGAGTGATCAAAAGAATCTATAATCTACTGATCACACAGCCGAAAGTTCACCGGGAGGCATATGAACTAAATAAGCAGCCTGTACGGTGGATTAATTTTAAAAACGGATATTATGATCCGGTTACGGGTGAAATGCTGGAACACAATCCAGATTATCTGACAATCAATCAGATACCATTTCCCTATTATCCGGAGGACAGGGAGCAGGTGTTGCATGGTGGAGAAAATATCAAAAAGTATCTTGCATCGTCTCTTCCTAACAAAGAAGAACAGCAGACATTCTGGGAGTATTTTGGATACTGCATGACACAGGATACGCAGTTTCAGAAATTCCTTACACTGAAAGGAAATGGTGGAACTGGAAAGTCGGTGGCAGTATCGCTGATCCAGCATGTCGTTGGAATCACCAATATGTCCAGCATTTCTTTACAGGATTTGAACAAACGATTCTATGCGACTGGAATGTACGGAAAGCTGTTAAATGCCTGTGCGGATATTCCATGCAAGGCAATGGAGAATACAGATGTATTAAAGAAAGCAGTCGGTGAGGACACACTGATTTATGAGAAAAAAGGACAGGATGCAATTCATTTCCACTCTTATGCGAAGCTGCTTTTTTCTACCAATGAAATGCCGCAGAATCTTGAGGATAAGTCAGATGCTTTTTACCGTAGACTACTGATTCTCGATATGAACCGGGTAGTAAAAAGTGGTGAAAAAGATCTGCACTTAAAGGAAAAGGTACAGGCAGAATCTGATTATGCAATTCATATGGCGATGATTGCATTGAAAAATCTGTACGAACAGGGAAAGTTCACGGAGAGCGAACACAGCAAAGAATGTGTAAGAGAAGTGCAACGGACGTCAGATAGTATCTGTGCTTTTATTGATGAGTCATTGGTGCGTGCCAAAGGAAAACGTCTGAAACGAAGTGAAGTGTTCCATATGTATGAGGAATACTGCAAAGAGAATGGCAGACAGGGGCATGGTAAATCTAACTTTTTCAGGAATATGACAGATAAAGGTTTCCTTCTGAAGCAGTACAATGGTGAGTTTTATTATCAGGATATTGCAGTTAAGGAAGAAGATTTTTGTCCTGTAGATCCAGAAGAAAGAATACCTTTTGAAGAAACAGATATAGATTATAAACAGTTACAGTTAAATATGAATCAGGAAATTAAGGGCATTTAGGGCAAAATAAGCAAAAAGAAATGTTACCGGAGCAGGAGAAATAACAAAGATAGCTGCCAGAGTACATAAAATTTTGCTTTTTTTACACTGACTGCCCTTTTTATGTATCAACATTTTAACTGATACAAATATAGGTTTTTCTCGAGTTTGGGAGAAAGTCAAAAATAAATATTAAGAAAGTATGAGGTATGATTATGAGAATGATGAAAAACAACAATAATGAGACAGTTATGGTGCTCGGGATTGATCATGGGTATGGAAACATGAAAACAGCCACCAGATGCTTTCCATCCGGTGTAGCCAGATATGACAAGGAGCCAATCTTCCAGAATAATCTTCTTGTTTACAATGACATGTATTACCAGATCGGAGAGGAACACAAGGAGTTTTGTGCAGAGAAAACGCAGGACGAGGACTATTATGTGCTGACACTGGCGGCTATCGCAAGGGAACTGGATGGGAAAGGTATGAACCGGGAAAAGGTACACATCGCAGCTGGACTTCCACTTACCTGGGTAGCTACACAGAAAGAAGATTTCCAGAAATATCTTCTCCAGAATGAATGTGTGGATTTTACATTCCGCAATAAAGAATATCATGTGGAGTTTGCAGGAGCTGATATTTACCCACAGGGATTTGCAGCAGCTTTTTACCGCTTACAGGACTTCAAAGGAATCAACATGCTTGTGGATATTGGAAACGGGACTATGAACATCATGTATATCAATAATTCCCGTCCATTAGAGAAGAAATGCTTTACAGAGAAATATGGAACGCACCAGTGTGTGCTTGCAGTCAGGGAATCTTTGTTGAAAGAACTGGGAACAGTGGTGGATGATCTGGTGATTGAGCAGGTGATCCGTACCGGGACAGCAGATATTGGTGAGAAATATCTGACAGTCATTCGTAAAGCTGCCGGAGATTATACGAAAGAAATCTTTCATAAGCTGAGAGAACGGGAATATAATCCAGAACTGATGCGTCTGTATGTGGTCGGCGGTGGCGGTTGTATGATCCAGAATTTTGGAGAATATGACAAGAGCCGGGTGACAATTGTACGGGACATCTGTGCCACAGCGAAAGGCTATGAAGCAATGACCGTAAGGAAAATCCAGAGAAACGGAGGGATGCTTGTATGAGAAAAGAACGGAAAATCATCAACACAAATATCCGTTTAAATCTTTGTGATGAACAGGACAGACAGGCATGGGAATATTTGCAGACGATGGACAGGGAAAAATATAAATCGTACACCAGAGCAGTTGTAGTTGCTTTAAACGATTATTTTTCCAGAGAGTACCGGAATGAAGAAGATCCATATCTGGAAACCAGAGAAAAGGAAGATGCATTTCTGGAAAGAGTGGAAACAGCTGTCCGGGATGGGGTGAAAGAATCTGTCCCGATGGCTATAGCGAAGAATCTGATGGAAATGCTTGTACCGTTTGTAAAAGAATCGGTGGGAGAAATTAATTTGCCGGACAGAACACTAACAATGGAGAAAACGGATGAAGAGATCGCAGAAGATAATCTGGACTGGGAGAAAGAAGCTGATATGGATGCAGCACTGGATTTTGCAGACAGTTTTTAGCTGATTATAAAAGAAAAGCAGTCTGGCTTACATAAAATAAATCAGACTGCTTTAAGTGGAGCTATTCTTTTTTCTTGGGTAAGGACGTTTATCATCTGTCAGGTTTAGCAGATAATCAACGCTGGTATTATGAAATTCAGCCAGTTTAATCAGAATGTGAGTAGGGATATCGACATCACCACATTCATAATTACTGTAAATACGCTGACTGCAATTTAGGATTTCACCCATATTCTTCTGCGTAAGGTCACGATCTTCACGCAGATCCCGTATTCTCTGATACATGTGTTTCACCTCTAGCATAATAATAACTTAGCGAGATATTCACTATTGAAATATAGCGGGAAATTCGCTACACTGAATTTAAAAATGTAGGAGGGAGAAGTACAGAGTGAAAGAGAAAGTGAAAAAGGTGCTGATGTGGATTTTTGAGTTTGTCTTATTTTGTGGATATTTCTATGTTTTATTCGTGAATCTGGTATGTGGATTTGGATATGGAGGGATAAGCAGCAGAGGACAGGCAATAAAGATTTTGTGTGCTTCGTTCTTTCTTGCAGCGGGATTGCCAGGATTGATCTGGTATCAGCATCGCAGACTTATGAAACTGGAGAATTTATTACATGACCTGCTTGAAATTTGCGACAAAATAAAATAGCAGTAACAGGAAAAAGGACTGACAGTAAAGAATAGTTTTACGAAAACAGAATAGCAGAAAAAGACAATAGCAGTGATAGCATTTCAGACATTATGAGTTGGAGAAATGTTCATGACTGCTATTTTTATGCCTTTCAGCAGAAATAGAAAGCAGTTCAGAAAAAGAAAGACAGAAATAACAGGGAAATATGGCAGAAAGGTGTTTGCAGATGAGAGGGGTGTACAAACAGGCAAAGAAAAGATATAGGGTGCCGGATACGGCACATGATTGTCCGATACTTCGCATCGGAGTGGTGCATGACCAGCCTGTTTCAGAAAGGGAAAATCTATGAAAGGTGGAGCTTTTCTTTTTCTTCCGCAGTCGGCTCCTGCACCACAAACCCACCGTCATCTCCATTTGGATTTGATAATGTAGGGTGGAAAATATTGCCTGGCGGGTGTCGATTCAGTGGTGGGGAGATGACAGGCAAGTTTCGCAAAGTGGCAAGCCACTATGCACCGGAGCCAGCCTTTGGGCTGTTCCTAAACTTGCCAGAGGGCTCCGCCCCTTGGAACCCCGGCACGTCAATGGCGTAAGTATTCCTGCGAAATGTCCACCGGACATTCCTACGGAACACTTACTGATTGACTAGGACGCTGTCCTGCACCTGTATAAGAGAGCGTTGCACTCTCTTATAAATCTCCTACCAATATGCCGCCAGAACGCTGTGGCTGTTAACAAAGAATGAAAATCAAGCAATGAAAGGAGACAAAAGCCTATGAGAAAACGAAATCATACAGTAACCATACGGATGAATAAAGAGGAATACGATTTGTTTCAGAGCAAGGTTAAAGAATCCGGAAGAACACAGCAGGAAGTTGTGATAAAAGCAATCGC
>SKER01001846.1_pt1 | contig 15768 bp, 20 predicted proteins | sample 4826961 | NCBI WGS metagenome assembly SKER01 (sample SAMN11008804, study PRJNA524170) | human gut metagenome | biome: Human fecal sample; material: Feces; isolation source: fecal sample from pouch patient p47 | host: Homo sapiens | place: Israel: Tel-Aviv | collected 2016-11-16 | reverse complement strand
GACGGTGTGCCGGACAGACTTGTGCTTCTCCCTTTTGGGAAGTGTGCCTTTGTGGAACTAAAGGCTCCCGGTAAAAAGCCGAGGCCGTTACAGATACGAAGAATGAAACAGATTACCGCTCTTGGTATTCCCTGCTATGTGATTGATGCTAAGGAGCAGATAGGAGGTGTACTTGATGCAATATCATCCCCATGATTATCAGACCTATGCGACCAACTTCATATTGGAACATCCGGTGGCGGCGGTGCTTTTAGAAATGGGACTTGGGAAAAGTGTCTGCACTCTGACTGCAATCTATGAACTGATGCTGAACCGTTTTGAAGTGGAAAGCGTTCTGGTCATTGCACCTCTACGAGTAGCAAGAGATACATGGCCTGCGGAGATTGAAAAATGGGATCACTTAAAAGGAATTACTTATTCGGTTGCCATTGGAACAGAGGCTGAAAGGATAGCTGCCTTAAACAGACCCGCCCACATCTACCTCATTAACAGAGAAAACGTGGACTGGCTCATTTCAAAGAGCGGTATTCCTTTTGATTTCGATATGGTGGTCATTGATGAACTTTCCTCATTCAAATCTTACTCAGCCAAACGATTCAAGAGTTTGCTGAAAGTAAGACCAAGGATAAAAAGGATGGTGGGACTTACAGGTACACCATCCAGCAACGGACTGATGGATCTGTGGGCAGAATTTCGAATACTTGATATGGGTCAAAGGCTCGGCCGGTACATTACGAACTACCGAAATATGTTCTTTGTGCCGGATAAGCGAAATCAGCAGATGATTTTTTCCTATAAGCCAAAACCGGGAGCGGAGAAACTTATCTACCAGCTGATTTCGGATATTACGATTTCCATGAAGTCGGCAGATTTTCTGAAAATGCCGGAATGCGTGATAAACGAAGTTCCGGTGGTGCTTTCTGAAAAAGAAAGAAGTCTTTATGAGGAAATGCGTGATGAGATGGTCATTTCCCTGGAAGAGGAAGAAATCGATGCAGTAAATGCAGCGGCTCTTTCCGGGAAACTTCTGCAGATGGCAAACGGTGCTGTCTATACCGAGGATAAGGAAATCGTGAATATCCACGACCGCAAACTGGATGCCCTGGAGGACCTCATCGAAGGCGCAAACGGCAAACCTATTCTGATTGCTTACTGGTATAACCACGATTTGCAGAGAATCAAGGAACGGTTTAAGGTTCGTGAGATAAAGACATCTCAGGATATCAAGGATTGGAATGATAGTGAGATACCTGTTGCCGTGATACATCCTGCGAGTGCCGGACATGGACTGAACCTGCAAAGCGGTGGCAGCACTCTTGTGTGGTTTGGACTTACCTGGTCTTTGGAACTGTATCAGCAGACCAATGCCAGACTTCACCGCCAGGGACAGACGGAAACAGTGGTCATCCACCACATCATTGCAAAGGACACCATCGATGAAGATGTGATGAAAGCACTCCGCAGAAAAGAGAAAACACAGTCTGACCTTATCGATGCTGTCAAAGCAAGGCTTCGGAGGTGATGCTTATGGTTGACCCTTATGAAAGCCTTGCAAATGCCATTATTACAACAGCCGCCAAGGACTATATGGCAGCGTTAAAGATACTGAAAAAATCACCCGCAAATGTAACTGCCAAAAGTACCGTGACTGAGTGTGAGCGTTTCTTTCGTTCCTCCTGGTATGCGGCACTTACAAGCGTGGATAGTGAATTCCTTATACGAAGACTGAGAGAGGAGGCTTTGAAAAAATGACCGCAAAGGAATATTTAAGACAGGCCTACCGCCTGAACGAGAGAATCGACTCCCATATCGAGGAACTGGAAAACCTGCGTGACCTTTCCACCCGCATCCAGGGAGTCAGCTACGGAGAACATATTCCTTCTCCCAACAGACCAACGGATGCTCCTTTCACAAAGGTGCTGTTTAAGATTATGGACTACCAGGAAAAAATCAATCATGAGATCGACACCCTTGTCGACCTCAAAGCAGAGATGGAAGATGCTATCGAGAAACTGTCCAATGTGGATGAACGTCTTCTTCTCCGCTATAGGTATCTGGATAACCATTCGTGGGAAGAAATCGGTGTGCTGTTAAATGCGTCTGTACGCACCGTGCATCGTATCCATTCTTCTGCACTGCAGAACTTTTCTGTGCCGGAATGAAAGTTGGCACACTTTGGCAGAGAATGGCACAGCCCTTATAGGTATAATGGTAGTATAGAAAACTGTATGATGAACGAAGCCTCAAGGGAGAAATCCCCTGGGGCTTTTGCTTTACCCGGACGGAGGTGAGGACAGTGCCGAGAAGGCCGAAACGACCATGTTCACATCCCGGCTGTCCCAACCTGACTGATGGCAGGTTCTGCGAGGAACACCAGAAGGAAGAGAACAAACGATACGAACGCTATGACCGTGACCCCGCCATCAAACGCAGGTATGGACGAGCATGGAAAAGAATAAGGGACAGCTATGCTGCAAGCCATCCGATGTGTGAGGAGTGCTTGAAGAACGGTATCTATGTACCGACCGAAGAGATCCACCACAAGCTGCCGTTATCTCAAGGCGGCACTCATGACAGAGAGAATCTCATTGCACTTTGCAAGTCCTGTCATGCAAGAATCCACGCCAAGAGCGGTGACAGATGGCACAACAACTGACCGGGAGGGGCGGTAGAAATCTCTACGCATTAAGGTCCCGGGGAACGGCGCGAGGGTCACACGCGCAAAAATTGCTATTCAAAGGGCCTATAAGGAAAGGTCCCGTGAGGAGGTGAAAATCGAGTGGCAAAGGACGGAACGATGAGAGGCGGCGCAAGACCCGGTAGCGGGCCAAAACGCAAGGCTCTGACAGAGAAAATCTCTGCGGGCAAGACTGCTACCGTCATCGACCTGCCGGATGCGTCCGAACTCACGGGTGTGGATATGCCCCCTGTGAAGGACTACATGAAAGCAAAGCAGAAAAGCGGGACAGATCTGTGTGCGGAAGAAATCTTCCAGGAAACATGGAACTGGCTTAAGAAGGTCGGATGCACCGAATATGTGAATACGCTGCTGATCAATCAGTATGCCATGAGCGTTGCAAGACAGATTCAATGCGAGCAGGCAATTTCGGAATATGGTTTCCTGGCAAAGCACCCAACGACCGGGGCGGCTTGCCAGAGTCCGTATGTATCCATGCTTCAGCAGTTCACAAAACAGGCAAACCAGTCCTGGTATCAGATTTACCAGATTGTAAAGGAGAACTGCTCCATTGAGTATACGGGAGCAACTCCGCAGGATGATGTAATGGAGCGCTTGCTGCGCGCCCGGAAAGGACACTGACTATGATTGAAAAAGTAAATCCATGCCACCCTGACAAAGTGGCAGACAGAATCGCAGGTGCAATCGTTGACCTGGCGTATAAAACAGAAAAAGATCCGAAGATTGCCGTTGAGGTACTCATCGGACACGGTGTCTGCTATGTAATTGTAGAAACAAGTGCAGACATTTTTGCAGAACAGATTAAGAGAATCGTCCACCGCATTGCCGGACAGATGGCTGTTATTTCTGACATCAAACCCCAGGATAAACACCTGGAGGATAATCAGGCGGATGGTTTCCGCTGCGGAGATAACGGCATCTTCAAAGGTGTGCCTTTGACGGATGAGGAGAAGAAACTCTCTGTAATCGCAAGGGATATCTACAAATCCTATCCCTGTGATGGCAAGTACATCCTGGATGGCGAGAGACTCATCATCTGCCAGAGCAATGCAAAGGCAAAAGAACTTCGAAAGAAGTACCCGGGGGCAGACATCAATCCTATCGGGGATTGGACTGGCGGCACGGATGTTGATACCGGGGCAACCAACAGAAAGCTTGGCTCTGATATGGCACAGTCCGTAACAGGCGGCGGTCTGCATGGCAAAGACCTATCCAAGGCGGATGTATCCGTAAATATCCACGCATTTTTGAAAGCGCAGAAAACAGGCCAGCCTGTGGTGCTTTCCTGTGCCATCGGAGATGATACTGTGGATGGCATGCCTTATTCCGAAATCGTGGAAGAAGCAAGAGAGTACATCAATTCCATGGGTGGATTTGAGAAATTTGCGGAATGGGGGTTGTTCTGATGACAAAAACGACTACGGAGATGCAGCTTGTTCCGCTCTCCAAATTAGTACCATATATCAATAATGCGAGAACCCACTCCCCGGAGCAGATCACAAAGCTGCGTTCCTCCCTGCGTGAGTTCGGCTTTGTGAATCCCGTTATCATCGACCGTGACTATGGCATCATTGCCGGACACGGCAGAGTGATGGCTGCCAAGGAAGAAGGCATTGAGGAAGTTCCCTGCGTGTTTGTGGATTACCTTACCGAAGCCCAGAAAAAAGCCTACATCATTGCGGACAACCGATTTGCCCAGGATGCAGGCTGGGACGAGGAACTCTTGAGAATCGAGATAGAAGCCTTGCAGGGCATGGATTTCGATGTGGGGCTGACAGGTTTTAACGATGATGAGATTGCTGACCTTTTCGCCGGAGATGATAAGTCTGAGGCAGAAGACGATGATTTCGATTTGTCTGCCGCCCTTGAGAAGGCATCCTTTGTACAGCGTGGGGATATCTGGACAGTCGGCAGGCATCGTCTTATGTGTGGTGATGCCACATCCGCCGAAGATGTAGCAGTTCTTATGGATGGTAAGAAAGCAAACCTCATCGTAACGGACCCGCCTTACAATGTGGCTTTTGAAAGTTCCGATGGACTTTCCATCAAGAACGATAAGATGGCAAACGATAAGTTCTATGAATTTCTGCTTTCGGCATTTCAGAACATGGCGGCAAACCTGGAAAAAGGCGGTGCAGCTTATGTGTTCCATGCCGATACGGAAGGACTCAATTTCCGCAAGGCGTTTGTGGATGCAGGTTTCCATCTTGCCGGATGCTGCATCTGGGTGAAAAACAGCCTGGTGCTTGGACGCTCCGATTACCAATGGCAGCATGAACCCGTCCTGTACGGTTTCCTTCAGAACGGCAAGCATTACTGGAGCAAGAACGCAGGAAGAAACCAGACTACCATCTGGAATTTTGACAAGCCGAAGAAAAACAAGAATCATCCGACTTCAAAGCCCCTTGACCTTCTGGCATATCCCATTGGCAATTCCAGTCAGGAAAATGCCATCGTCATTGATACCTTTGGCGGCAGTGGTTCTACCCTGATGGCTTGTGAGCAAACCAACCGCATCTGCCACACAATGGAACTGGATGAGAAGTATGCATCTGTTATCTTACGCAGATTTGTGGAAGACGGCGGTGACCCTGACAGCGTATATGTGATCCGAAACGGAGAGAAATTTATGTACTCCGACCTTGTAAAAGAGGTGGAGGCAGCAAATGAATAATGACAGATTGACCCTCGGCAGCCTGTTTGACGGCTCCGGGGGTTTTCCTTTGGGCGGAGTGCTTTGCGGTATCGAGCCTGTGTTTGCATCGGAGGTCGAGCCGTTTCCGATCAGGGTGACCACAAAGCGTTTTCCCAATATGAAACACATGGGTGATGTAAGTAAGCTGAATGGAGACAGTCTCCCTCCTGTTGATATCATCACCTTCGGAAGTCCGTGCCAGGATATGTCTGTGGCCGGCAAGAGAGCGGGTTTGGATGGCAGCCGTTCCAATCTTTTCTATGAAGCCATCCGAATTGTAAAGGAAATGAGGTATGCAACCAATGGAAAATATCCAAGATTTATCGTCTGGGAAAATGTCCCCGGTGCCTTCTCCTCAAACAAGGGTGCAGACTTCAAAGCGGTCCTTGAGTCCGTATGTTCAGTCAAAGCCGATTCCGTTTCTATCCCTGTCCCTCCGAAAGGAAAATGGACAGGAGCAGGACACATTGATGTGGCAGATGGATTCGATATTGCCTGGCGAACAGTCGATGCTCAGTATTGGGGAGTACCCCAGAGAAGAAGACGTATCTATCTTGTCGCAGATTTTAGTGGCGGATGCGCCGGAAAAATACTATTTGAGTCAGAAGGCTTGTCTGGGTATCCTCCGCAGGGCTTCTGCCCGTGGAAAGGAACTGCCGGAACTTCTGAAGAGAGCCTTGGAGAGACAGGCAGCACAATCTGCTTAAACGACCAGGGCGGCAATCGCATGGATGTGACGGAAGATGTGACCTGCACCCTTCGTGCCGAGAGTCATCATCCTCCGCTTGTGTTTGAGAACCACTCACAGGACAGCCGATACACAGGCCCCCTTGATGTGGCACAAACCGTGCTTTCTACATTTGGAACCGGCGGCAATAATCAGCCCTTTGTGGTACAGACACCGAAAACGCTGAAGATCCGTTCCGGCTGTGAAGGCGGTGGGAAAGGCGCACTCATCCAGGAGAACCTTTCCGCTACGCTTTCCTGCAACAATGACCAGACTCTTTTTGTTCCTGTTGCCTATGGCATCTGTGCCAAGGACAGCAACTCCATGCGTTCGGACAATCCCAAGAGTGGATTCTATGAGACGGATACGTCAAGATGCCTTGACCAGAACGGCGGCAATCCAAACTGCAACCAGGGCGGCATTGCTGTGGTTTCCGTGCAGGGTTCCATGATTGGAAGAAAGGACGAAAACGGTCCTCAGGGCGATGGGATCAATGAAGATGTTAGCTTTACCTTAAATACCATCGACCGCCATGCCGTTGCCTATGGCATCGACAGGGCAGCCTTCAATCAGGGCAAAAACGCACAGTACGGATTTGCTGTGGATGCAGAAACGCAGCCTACGATGGTGGCAAAAGGACCTGGTGCAGTAGCAGCGCCGACTTTTTCCAGCAGCAAGGCATCCTTCTTTACTTCTGCCGAGGAAGAACTGGCAAACACCCTGGTGGCAACAGACTGGAAAGACCCTCCCGTGGTCAACGACATGGACGCAGACCTTGAGTATATCGTCCGCCGTCTTACTCCGACCGAGTGTGCAAGGCTGCAGGGATTTCCCGACTGGTGGTGTGATGGTCTTGGTACAAAAGTGCCGTCCGAAGAGGAACTTACAAAGTGGATGGATATCTTTGAAACCTGGCGTCTAATTGAAGGTAAGTCCTCCAAGCCGAAGACGAAAAAGCAGGTATTCAAATGGCTGCAGAACCCCCATTCCGATTCTGCGGAATATAAGATGTGGGGCAACGGCGTAGCCCTTCCCAATGTCAGCTTTGTGCTTTCCGGCATCGTGTACTATACCCAGAATCCTCCTGAAAATTAAGGCAATTATCTCTACAGAATCACTGAGATTATACTTGCTATTACAGCCATTCAGAGTGATATATGTAGTACCAAATTAAAGGAGGTACATTCAATGGAATTACATTTTAACGCTACAAAGGAAAGCAGAAAAGCAATGGTCGAAGCTATCAGCAATGAACTTGGAATCAAGGCGAAATACCTGGGTGTTCCAAGCTGCGCTTACCAGGTCGGAGATTACCGCATCGAAAAAGACGGAACCTTGATTTTCGAGAACGAAAACATCGAGGAAAGTTCCAAAATCATCGATGCCTGCGTGATGGCAACGGGAATCACACCTTCCGAATGGGAGAAAAATACTGAGCCGGAAGAAGCGGCAGAAATTGCCGAACCCACAGAGAGCGAAAGCACGGGTCTTACGGTTTCCCTTCCCCTGGATAAGGTGATGGTTGGAAACCTCACAAGACTTTTAGAGGTCAAAGGTCAGCTGATCAAGAAGGCACTTGGCATCAGCGAACTGCCGATTGAGATCGGTGAGGATACCATTTCCTTCCCCTGGTTTTCCAAACTCCCGGATGCAGATACCGCAAGAGCCTACACCAATTTCATTGCAGCCCTTTGTAAAATGAGCAAGGAGCAGAAACGAATCACTGCCAGCGAAAAGGAAGTGGAAAATGAAAAGTATGCATTCCGCTGTTTCCTTTTGAGACTCGGATTTATCGGTGCGGAATACAAAACCGACCGCAAAATTCTGCTTCAGAACCTTTCCGGGTCTTCCGCATTCAAAAGCGGTGCAAAGAAAGGCGGTGAGGAGGCATGATGTTCCCTGCAAGAGAAATCGTAGAGCGAATCAAGAAAGAGTACCCGAAAGGCTGCCGTGTGGAACTTATTCACATGGATGACCCATACAGAACAATGCCGATTGGACTTAAAGGTACAGTCAGTTGTGTGGATGATACCGGAACGATTCATGTAGACTGGGACAACGGCTGCCACCTTGGTGTGGTGTACGGCGAAGACAGCTGCAGGAGGGTCAGTCATGAAGATTAAAGAGCAGATCCTCGCAGTCCGGGACACAGGACTTACCAATATGTTCGATACCAGGGCGGTGCAGGTCATTGCAAACGAGATGGGGTTCTACGAACTGGTCATCTTCCTGGAAGAACACAAGAAAGAATATGTGCAGTTCATTATATGCGGAGAGGACGGTGTTCTCGATGTGGAGTGAAGGAACGATAGGAATCCCAAATAAGGACGGAGGCTACACGGCAGCCCACTACTGGGTCAAGCACTATGAAGAGCCGAGTGAGTTTGGTATCAACGGCGGCAGGATTTCCAAGCTGATGATTAAGATAAACGGTGTAGTTACAGCTAATTATGACAGAGGATGGGACATCGAGCCGGATGAAGGCTTACCGACACAGATGGCTTATTGCATCCTCTTAAACGAATACAACTAATTTTCTGAACTGAATATTCAGCAGGACAGTCCTCACAAGGGGCTGTTCCTCGTATACGGCAGTCGCAGTGATGCGGCTATTTTTTATGCCAAAGAAAGGAGTGACGGCACTTGCGGAAACTGAAAAAGTACAAATCTACAAAATTCATGGCGAAGGATTCCCACTATGATGCGGATGCCGCTGACTTTGCTGTGGCATTCATTGAGAGCCTTTGCCATACCAAAGGCACCTGGGCGGGAAAGCCATTTGAACTTATCGACTGGCAGGAGCAGATTATCCGGGATATTTTCGGAACACTCAAGCCTAACGGGTACAGACAGTTCAATACTGCCTATATCGAGATACCAAAGAAACAGGGCAAGTCAGAACTTGCGGCTGCGGTGGCACTTCTGCTTACCTGCGGTGACGGCGAGGAACGAGCGGAAGTATATGGCTGTGCAGCTGACCGACAGCAGGCATCCATCGTATTTGAAGTTGCTGCAGACATGGTTCGTATGTGTCCGGCATTATCCAAAAGAGTCAAGATTCTTGCCTCACAGAAACGAATCATCTATATGCCAACCAACAGCTTCTACCAGGTACTTTCCGCAGAAGCCTACAGTAAGCACGGCTTTAACATCCACGGCGTTGTGTTCGATGAGCTGCATACCCAGCCGAACCGAAAGCTGTTTGATGTCATGACCAAGGGTTCGGGTGATGCCCGTATGCAGCCCTTGTACTTCTTAATCACTACAGCCGGAACGGATACCAATTCCATCTGTTATGAAACCCATCAGAAAGCCAAGGACATTCTGGAAGGCAGAAAGATCGACCCCACCTTTTACCCTGTTATCTACGGAGCGGATGAGAGTGATGATTGGACTGACCCAAAGGTATGGAAGAAAGCAAATCCATCCCTGGGCATTACGGTCGGCATCGACAAAGTAAAGGCAGCCTGTGATTCTGCCAAGCAGAATCCCGGCGAGGAGAATTCCTTCCGACAGCTGAGACTGAATCAGGGGGGGAAACAGGCAGTTCGCTGGATGCCGATGGAGAAATGGGATAAATGCTCCTTTGCCGTGAGTGAAGATGATCTGGAAGGCCGTGTATGCTACGGCGGACTTGACCTTTCCAGTACAACAGATATCACGGCATTCGTTCTGGTATTCCCGCCACTGGATGAAGAGGACAAGTTCTGCATCCTTCCATACTTCTGGATACCGGAAGAAACTCTGGAACTGCGAGTCCGAAGGGATCATGTTCCCTACGATGTTTGGAAACGGCAGGGGTATCTGCAGACTACGGAGGGCAATGTAGTCCACTACGGACATATTGAGAGGTTCATTGAAAAACTTGGTGAACGTTTCAATATCCGTGAGATTGCATTTGACCGCTGGGGTGCTGTTCAGATGGTACAGAACCTGGAAGGCATGGGATTTACGGTAGTACCTTTCGGGCAGGGCTTTAAGGATATGTCACCGCCTACCAAGGAACTGATGAAGCTGACCTTGGAACAGAAACTTGCCCACGGCGGACACCCGGTTCTTCGGTGGATGATGGATAACATTTATATCCGAACAGATCCCGCTGGAAACATCAAGGCGGATAAAGAGAAATCTACAGAAAAGATAGACGGAGCGGTAGCCACCATCATGGCACTTGACAGAGCCATCCGCTGCGGTAACCAAGTCACGGAAAGCGTCTATGACCACCGTGGCATTTTGTTTATTTAGAAAGGCTGGTGAAGCATATGGGACTATTTGATGTTCTATTTCGGTCAAGGGATAAGCCTGTGACCGACAGCATAAACGGCAGCGGATACCGATTCCTGTTCGGCGGCAGTACCTCCGGCAAGCGGGTCAATGAACGCTCGGCCATGCAGATGACGGCAGTGTATTCCTGCGTAAGGATTCTGTCCGAGGCGGTAGCGGGACTTCCGCTTCATCTGTATCGGTACAACAAGGACGGCGGTAAGGAAAAAGCTATCGACCATCCTCTGTATTTCCTATTGCATGATGAGCCGAACCCGGAAATGACATCCTTTGTGTTCCGGGAAACCCTTATGACGCATCTCTTGCTTTGGGGAAACGGATACGCACAAATCATCCGAAACGGCAAAGGCGAAGTGGTAGCACTTTACCCTCTGATGCCCGACAGGATGACCGTAGACCGTGATGACAAAGGAAGGCTCTACTATGAATATCGAGTATCCGATTCCGATGCACCGACTATGAAGGACGGCACGGTAAGGCTCAAGCCTTCCGATGTGCTGCATATTCCCGGTCTTGGCTTTGACGGACTGGTTGGATATTCACCAATCGCAATGGCGAAAAATGCCATAGGTCTTGCCATTGCAACGGAGGAGTACGGTGCCAAGTTCTTTGCAAACGGAGCGACACCGGGTGGTCTTTTGGAATACCCCGGAACAGTCAAGAACCCGGATGCCGTAAGAGAGTCCTGGGAGAAAGGCTTCAGCCAAAACAACTCCCACAAGATTGCCGTCCTTGAGGAAGGTATGAAATACACACCAATTTCCATCTCTCCGAATGAAGCACAGTTTTTGGAGACAAGGAAATTTCAGATCAATGAAATTGCCCGAATTTTCAGAGTGCCGCCGCATATGGTCGGTGACCTTGAAAAATCGAGCTTTTCTAATATTGAGCAGCAGTCACTCGAATTTGTGAAATACACGCTTGAACCCTGGCTTATGCGCTGGGAACAGGCTATGGCGAGAGCCTTATTCACACAGGAAGAGAAGACTGCTTTTTTTATCAAGTTCAATGTGGATGGACTTCTGCGTGGTGACTATGCAAGCCGTATGTCCGGCTATGCCACTGCAAGACAGAACGGCTGGATGAGCGCCAACGATATCCGTGAACTTGAGAACCTTGACCGCATCCCCGCTGAACTTGGCGGAGATCTGTACCTCATCAACGGCAATATGACAAAGCTGGAAGATGCAGGTCTGTTTTCAAATAAGAAATCTGACGGAGAGGAGGAAAAATCCGATGAAGAAGTTCTGGAACTGGAAGAGTCAGACCGTGACGAACCAGGAAACGAAGGAACAGACGGTGGAGAGAACACTGTTCCTAAACGGCACCATCGCAGAAGAGAGCTGGTTTGACGATGATGTTACACCACAGCTTTTCCGTGATGAGTTAAATGCCGGGAGTGGAGCCATCACGGTATGGATCAACAGTCCGGGCGGTGACTGCGTAGCGGCTGCCCAGATCTACAACATGCTGATGAACTACAAAGGCAATGTGACCATCAAGATTGATGGCATCGCAGCCAGTGCCGCAAGCGTTATCGCAATGGCAGGCACAAAGGTCATCATGTCTCCGGTTTCCATGATGATGATCCATAACCCGGCAACGGTGGCCTGCGGTGATTCTGCGGATATGCAGAAAGCCATCGCAATGCTTGATGAGGTGAAGGAGTCCATCATCAATGCCTATGAGATCAAGACGGGACTTAGCCGTGCCAAGCTGTCTCACCTCATGGATGCTGAAACCTGGATGGATGCCAATTCTGCAATTGAGATGGGATTCGCTGATGAAATCATGCAGAGAAATGTTTCTGACAGCATCGAAGTCCCAAAGGTCAGCATGGTATTCTCCCAGGCTGCCGTAACTAATTCCCTTATGGACAAGCTGTCTGCAAAATGCTGCATTCAGCCAAAGTCCGAACCCACAAACAAAGTATCTGCCGACTCCCTGATGGAGCGGCTAAATCTGATGAAAAACTGGAGGTAAATTACAATGAGCAAGATTTTAGAAATGCGTGAGAATCGCAAAAAGGCATGGGAGGCTGCAAAGGCCTTCGTAGAAACCAAGCGTGATAAGGATGGTCTGCTTTCCGAGGAGGATGCAAAGACCTACGCTGAGATGGAAAAGAAGGTGCAGGCATACGCTGCGGAGATTGAGCGTATGGAGCAGATGGAGGCTATGGAGGCGGAAATGAACCGTCCCGTAAATACTCCTATCGTGACCAAGCCTGTATCCGATAAGCAGATGCCCGAAAAGAAAGGCCGTGCAGCGGATGCCTATAAAGCGGCTATGCTGGATGCACTTCGTTCCGGCTTCAAGCGTGTGAGCAATGTTCTGCAGGAAGGTGTAGACACCGATGGCGGTTACCTTGTTCCTGAAGAGTACGACAACAGACTCATTGATGTTCTGGATGAAGAGAACATCATGCGTAAACTGGGTACACGCATTACCACTTCCGGCGAACATAAGATCAACATCGCAGCTACCAAGCCTGCCGCATCCTGGATTGAGGAAGGCGGGGCACTGTCTTTCGGTGATGCCACTTTTGAACAGATCCTAATGGATGCCCACAAGCTTCATGTTGCCATCAAGGTGACTGAGGAGCTTCTGTATGACAATGCTTTCGGCTTGGAGAATTACATCATCACCCAGTTCGGTAAGGCACTCGCCAATGCCGAAGAGGATGCGTTCTTAAACGGTGACGGTGTGGGCAAGCCTCTTGGTCTGTTTGCTGCATCCGGCGGCGGTCAGATTGCAGAGACTCTTACTGCGGCTGTTAAGGCAGACGATATCATCAACCTGGTATATGCCCTTAAGCGTCCTTACCGCAAGAATGCTTCTTTCATTATGAATGACAAGAATATTGCGGCTATCCGTAAGCTGAAGGACAACAACGGTGCCTATATCTGGCAGCCTTCCGCACAGGCTGGTGAGCCTGACCGTCTCTTTGGTTATCCTGTTCATACTTCTGCGTATGCACCGGAAGATGCCATCGCATTCGGTGACTACAAGTATTACAACATCGGTGACCGTGGCACCCGTTCCTTCAAGCAGCTGACTGAACTTTTCGCCGGAAACGGCATGATCGGCTATGTTGCCAAGGAACGTGTGGACGGCAAGCTTATCCTCCCAGAAGCTGTCCAGATTCTGAAACTTAAGAGCGAGTAATCGAATTCATCACGGGGTCACTCTCTTCGGAGGGTGACTCCTGATTTTATGGGGGGTAGATATTTCTATGACAATTACATTAGAAGAAATGAAGAACTACCTCCGGGTAGACTTCGAGGATGATGACAGGCTGATTGAAGGACTAATCCGTTCCGGGCAAAAGATGTGCATGGATATCTTAAGAACCGATGACCCTGCGGTATTGGAAAATCCTGATGCCAGGGCAGCTGTCCTCTATGCGGCTGCATATCAGTACGAGCACCGTGAGGAGGCTGACTATCATGCACTGATGCTTTCCCTTCGTGCCATGCTCTTTGGTGACCGCATGGAGGTGTTCTGATGAAGATTGATTTACTGAATGTCCGTATTTTCATTTCCAGGAGTGAAGTGGTCACGGATGAAATCGGCAATCACAAGAATGACTGGAAACCATACTACACCTGCTATGCCACGGTTTCTGCAGAAGCTGGAAAAGAGATGACCCAGGCGGGCATGGTGGTGGATGACTCTTCGGTGGACTTTACCATCCGATATTGTGAAAAGGCAAAGGCTATCAACACCACAGAATATCGGGTGGAGTTTAATGGTGAACTCTACAACATTGAGGGCGTTGACCATATGAACTACAAGAAGAAATCCATCAAGCTGAAGTGCCGGAAAGTGAGGCGGTAGGCATGGCATCAAACAGAGTGAAGATTGACTCTATGGCTGATGCAATTATGGAGGGGCTTCAAGAGTATGCAGACCTTGCCACAGATGATGTGAAAAAGGCAGTCAGAAAAGCCGGAACGGAAGTCAGAAAACAGATATCGGAAACCGCACCGCAGAAGTCCGGTAAGTACGCCAAGTCCTGGACGGTGAAGACCACGAAGGAAACATCCAATGCCCTGGAGGTTACCGTTCATTCCAAAAACCGATATCAGCTGGCACATCTTCTGGAACACGGCCATGCCAAGCGTGGCGGCGGCAGAGTTTCGGCAAGACCGCATATCGCAGCCGCAGAAGAGGCGGGCATTAGAAAACTGGAGGAAGAAATCGAAAGGAGTCTGAAATGAAAAGGATTGCAGAATTAATTAAAAGCATGAGACTTCCTTTCGCCTATGACCATTTTACGGAGGGCGAATCTCCTGCTCCTCCGTTTATCTGTTACCTCACACCGGGCAGTGATAACTTCGCTGCAGACGGCAGAGCGTATTACAAGATCAATATCGTAAACATCGAACTGTACACCGATATCAAGGACCCATCGGTGGAACAGAAGGTTGAGTCGGTGCTGGATGCAAACGGCATCTTCTATGACAAGACCGAAGTGTGGATCGAATCCGAGAAACTGTATGAGGTCCTTTATCAATTTGAACTGGAGGTAAATAACAATGGCGAATAAGAAAAACAAGGTAAAGTTTAATATCCGCAACGTGCATTATGCAAAGCTTACCATCGGTGAAGATGGAAGCATTACCTACAGCACTCCGGTTGCAATGCCCGGTGCTGTCTCTCTTTCTCTGGATCCAAATGGCGAGCCTTCTGTTTTTTATGCAGACGGCTATGCATATTACACCATTTCGAATAACCAGGGATACGAAGGTGACCTGGAACTTGCGATGGTTCCTGAGTCCTTTAGAACGGACATCCTTAAGGAAACGATGGATGACAACAGTGTTCTTATCGAGGATGCAACGGTGGAAACAGAAAAGTTTGCACTGCTGTTTGAGTTTGACGGTGATGTGAAGAAGATTCGTCACGTGCTTTATAGCTGTGTGGCATCCAGACCGACCATTGAGTCTTCCACCAAAGAAGATGAAATCGAAGTCAAGACAGAAACGCTCACCATTACAGCAAGCCCTCTTTCCGGCGGATATGTAAAAGCACGTACTTCGGATGCGACTTTGGAAACTGCCTACAACTCATGGTACGAAAAGGTGTATCTGCCTAAGGATATGCTGCCTGCAGGAGGTGAGGCTTAATGGGACTGACTAAGACTATAGAAATCGATGGAAAACAGGTGCCGTTTAAGGCATCTGCTGCGATTCCGCGTATTTACAGAATCAAGTTTCACAGGGATGTGTATAAGGATCTTGCCGCACTGGAAAAAGCCGTAGGAAAGAATGCAGAAGAGAACTCAAATCTTGATATGTTTTCTCTTGAGATGTTTGAAAACATTGCCTATATCATGGCAAAACACGCAGATCCGTCCATTCC